>Ga0209426_1000046_pt1 | contig 234789 bp, 273 predicted proteins | sample Deesub1362B_J571_FD_187697 | JGI IMG/M metagenome (GOLD analysis project Ga0209426, IMG submission 187697) | Deep oceanic, basalt-hosted subsurface ecosystem from Juan de Fuca Ridge flank, Pacific Ocean, CORK Borehole 1362B_J2.571 (SPAdes)... ...
GTTGTTGGCATCATAGTACTGCTAATACTGCTAAAACTCGGAGCATTCTTTATTTTTACAGGCTATGAGATGCTTAATGATGTTGCGGACACATCAGGTAGTCCGAGCTTCGAGCACAGGGTCAACGAGTTGAGGGAGCTTGGTGTGAATGTCATATACATGGCAATAGAGGAAGAAGAGCCGAGAACACTCACAGTCTACTACGAGCCGGAATTCAAAGGTGGAGACAATCAGTTTGCGTTGGATTACGGGCTGATAATTGGATACCTATATGAAACTGAGAATTTCGATGTTATCGCAATCAAAAACTACCTCGATGGAAAGGAGGTATTCTCTGTTTACATCAGTTATGCGGACATCTATCGGTACATGAGCGGTGAGATATCAGCTGAAGAGTTCAAGAACTCTTGGGAGGTGTACCCATGAGGATTCTGACTTTATCCGTTCTTTTGCTTATACTCTCCCTTGCATCTCCTGCCTTCGCGTACTGTGAGGTGGAGAAAGCCGAGTACGAGAAAGCTCTTGAGGAGTATCAGGCGAACAAAAATATTGAGACACAGAACGCACTTAGCTCTGCGTATAAAAGGTATATGGAGTGCGTTTCGAGTGCTCCAGCATCCGATTCGGATAGCACATTTTCAACCTCTTCGTCCGACTCAGGCGAAGCTATTGGAGATTGCAGTAAAGAGGAGGAGGAATACTACAAAGCATTCAACGAGTATCAGTCAAACCTCGATCCCGACAAGTGGGAGGAAAAGCACACCGCGATGGAAGAAGCGTACCAAGCATATCAGAACTGCCTTCATGGTTCAAAGCCCTCACAAACCTACTCTCAGAGTTCTCCAACTCCTTCACAAACCTCCCCTCAACCCTTGAAGCCCCCCTCAACACCTGAAACAGCTCAGACACCCCAGTCGCAGGAGTATACGGATTTCATAAAAAGACTCTCACAAAGCCTGAAGGATATGACGGAGAGGGGAGCCACCGAAGGCGTGGTTGTGGATCCGAATGGCGTTGAAAGAAGGATAAAGATCGAGGGAGAGACCCTTCTCATAGAGGATGATTCCGGAAACTATGTTGAAATATCGGTTTTTCTGAACAATGCAAAATCGGGAGAGCTAAGACAGCCCCAGTATACAAAACCTGAGAGGATCTCGGACTCGCGGGATTTAAGAATCAAGGATAACTTGGTTGTAATCTCCAGACCCGCAGATGAAGTCATTGGAGATAAAATCATAGAGGTCATGGATGAACTTGAGAAGGAGCTGGAGAGCTATGAGGGAAGGAGTCAGGAGTCCGATCTGATGGACAGAGTCCTCGTAGCACTGGAGAAAAGCATGGAGCGAGAGGAGAAGATAAGAGAGCTGATTGAGAACAGAGATGATGAATCTCAGAAGGTGGTGGATGAAGTTATGAGCCAAGCTCTGAACAACGCATCAGAGGAGGAGAAGAGTCTGGTTGAAGAGCTGATGTATCTCGCTTTGGAAAAGGGAAAAGAAAAAGCGATGGATAAAACTAAGGAGTACCTGAAAAATGAGCTGAAAAAAAGGGGATACAAGAAGTTGGTTTCAGGTGTTGAGAAGTTCGAGAACATAAACAACAAGGTGAACGACTACCTTTCAAAGGCTATTGAGGTGAAGGAGATAAAGGATGAGATAGACGGAATAAGCAAACTCCACAAAGATGGTAAGATAACAAAGGAGGATTCAAGGATACTCAAGGCTGCAGTCGGGCTCAAGAAAGCGGTTTCGTGGATAACATCCAAGATACCGATTATAGGAAACACGATGTCGGAAGTTTATGAGAAGTCCCTCGATGCTGGGATTAAGACGGGAGTCATGATGGCAAAACACAAGAAGGATATAAACGATTTAATCGATTGTTTGGAGAAGAACACTTGCTAATATAATCTTTTCTTGGATTTTTGGGAAATGGAGGTTTTGGGAAATGGAAGTCACAGCTTGGCGGAAGGAGGAGTTAACAGATTGGACTTCAAGTTAGACTTCAAAGGAGCACCTTCGAGTAAACTTGGATTCACTAAAAATTTTTAGGCTTAAATAATTCTACTCGGGGCTCTGTTGTTTCTCCACTATTTGATCATCTAGTCCGGTGTGCTGAAATATACCGGTGTCTTAAAACACTCCTAATGTGCTGGATTAAAGTGTCAAAAGAAAAACTTTAAAACTCATTCTCGAGTATAGGGTAGGTAGTACAGATGTGGTAGCCATCCTTCAACCTTAACCCCCCACATCATGTTGCCAAGGGGCCGTAGGGTAGCCTGGATATCCTCCCAGCTTGGGGAATTGCAAAACGGAGATCCAAAATGCTGGAGACCCGAGTTCAAATCTCGGCGGCCCCATCGGTTTTGTTAGTCGATGATCATTCAGCCTTTTCTACAACATTCTGTAACTTTCATACCACCCACAACAATCATATTCCAACCTTCATCAGGGAGTTCATGAGTCTTGTAAATTTTTATGCCAGCTGGATCTTCAGATGCCCGAGATGGATATATCTAAAGCTAAGGTATCCTGAGAAGGAAATTATTGATGAAAATATTAAAAAAATGGGAGATTTTGGTGAGAGAATTGCGAAGGAATTCTTATCAAGAAAATACAGGATATTTCATGGTAAAAGAAGATTTTTAGAGTTTGATGAATTTAGGATTGTGGGGAAGGCGGATTTTAAAGTTTTAACACCTCAGAACAGCTTCGAGATTGTGGAGGTTAAGAGAGTTAAAAGGCTGAGAAGATTCCCAATGGCGAGGTGGATAGCCCAGTTGAATCTATATATGGCTATGGAGAGCATTTCGAGCGGATTCATTCTCGAGGTATCTGATGACAGAATAAGAAAGGGAAACTGGAGGTTCAGTAAAAATCTGTTCAAAAAGTCGGTACAGTACTACAGAGATGTAAAGGAGATGATGGACAACGGAGACCCAATGATGAAGAGATCGGAATGCTGGAACTGCTCATACAAGCACCTCTGTGAGGGTATGTGGTAGGTGCAAGAGTGCTTGTGGAAAATTACAAAACTGCCAGCATTCCGCATTGAGTCATACCCTGAAGCGTTGAACCTCTGCAACTCAAAATCTTGAATTTGGCTTCAAATCTCTTACACTGTATATCGTCTTGACTTCCTCTGCCCCCTTAATTTTCTCCGCACTTCTCCGTATTTTTTCGATTGATTCTCTGTCCACCGCATGAACCATGAAATAAAGCGGATAACTCCACCCAAAGGTCTCCCTCTCGACGAGATGAGTTATCTCCGGAAATTTTTTCAACAATCTTAATGCAACATTTTTTGGTTTATCTGTTTTTACTAAATTCATACCGTTTTCTTTGAATCCGATTTTCCTCTCCTTCAAAACAGCATAAAACCCTCTTAAAATTCTGCATTCAATCAATTCCTCGATTAAAGATATTAGCTCTCCTTCTCCGTACCCAAACTTCTCAGAAATCTCCTTGAAAGGCTTATTTTTAACTGGAAAATTTCGTTCGAGATGTATTAAAAGCTCTTGACCAATACCAAAACTCTCTAAAGGAGGAACTCTATCAGCTTCAAGCTCCGCTAAGCTGTACGATACTCCTCTGAAAAGATCGTACTTCACATCCATTTTGTAAACTCTCTTCGAAGGGAGGAAAACGTATTCTTCAAAGCCCACTTTTTCTGCAATCTCCCTAACTATTTCTCTCAACTTATCCTGGCTCTCGGCTTTCAGAGTGAACCATATGTTGAAGTAGTCCTCCCTTAGGTAATTGTGTTTCGGGTTGTACGAGTTGATTTGCTCTGCAATCCACTCTATGTTTTCTTCCTTTTCTCCGATCTCAACTCTCGCACCGACAAGAACTGCATGCCCAATTTTACGAAATGCTTTGTAGTTGAGTTGAGCACCGATTCGCTTTATTACACCCTTCTGCAAAAACTCCCTCGTCTTATCCATCACGAAGTCAAGCTCAAGTCCGGTAATCTCGGAAATGCCTATGTATGGTTCATCACTCAGTGGAAAGTCGTACTGGAGTGCCATCAACAATGTTTTTTCATCTTCTGAGAACATCCTCGAAGCATTCTCTCCTTTTTCATCCGTTTCCCGGTTTTCTGAAATCATTTCCTAACACCACAGTTTAACATCATCGATCTCTTATCCAAAAGAAAGGTTGTCTTTGACTTTGAAATTCCTCCTTCCCTCTACATATTCTTTCACGAGGAACTTTGCCAACTCCTTTGCTTTGGCTACATCTCCTTTGTTAACGAGTTCTCTAAATTCTTTATCAGAGCTAATCTCAAAGTAGAGCTTCATTCTCGTATCTACAGGAATATTTTCTGATTTCATGTATCTCTTCAAAAATTCCATCGATTTGAGGAAATATACGACTTTGTCGTCCTTTCTTAGCATATCGAGGATTGAGTCTCTAACCATTCTTGCAACAATACCACTCTTGCCTTCGGTTGTAACAGAAAATCTTATTCCTTCAAACTCTCCCTCGAACGGCACAACAACCTCCGTTTCATCCGAATCGTTAGCGAAGTTCAGAAAACATTTTTTCCTCTTTGAGATCTCTTTTACGAATTTGTTAGCGTTTAGGTCTGCTATTGCTACAGTAACTATGTTCGCCCACTCAATCAAAGGTTCGAGCAATCTCCTATCGTAAACATCACCTTTAATCAGCTCTAATCGCTCATTTTTTAACTCTTTAAGCTCTTCACTGAACTCCATACTTAATACCTTAACATTTGCTCCCGCGTTAAGAAATTTTTTAGCCCTGACAGTTCCAACTCCTCCACCACCGATTATTAGGACATTTTTGCCTCTCATTTCAATGTAAAGTGGAATTCTCATTAACTTCAGAAAAGTCGGAGTTATTTAAAAAAATAATGGTATGCTCCCTCTCAGGTATTGTGTTTTGAGGGCGTGAGTTGGGGGCTTAAGCTATTGATGGATCGATCCTCATAATCATGATACAATAGAAACTATTTAAAAAATTTTACATCCTTTTAATACTATGGAAAAATATTTCATGATCATTCTCGTCATGTTGATTTTGCTGGCAGGACTCACCATCATCAAAGATGAGATGCTGAGGCAATCTTCAGCGGATGTATCTTTTTTTAACCAAACAAAAGACAACAAGTCTGAGAAGATGACGAATATAAGCACAAAACCCGTCTGTACTAACTGCAACAGCGTGAATCTAAGCAGATTCTCGATAGAGATAACCAAGATAGTTCAGGACAGTATGCTATCGAGAATAGTAACCGCAAAGATAAGGGCAAAGGAGGATGTAAGAGACCTCACCGCACACATCCAGCTGTATGTGGGAAGCGAGAGGATTAAAGTAAATGACATGGATGAAATTGAGGTTTACATAGGCAATATGAAGGCGGGGGATGAAGTTGAGAAGGAGATAAGAATTAGCATAGATGTCTTTTCCGCAATGAAGGTGAGACAGAATGGACAGGTCGATCTTTTACTAACTCTGAGCTTTGATGGTGGGCAGGAGGAGATCAAGATTCCCGTGAAGGTGGGTTAAAATAACAAGGTTCGATTAGAGTGTCAAGCATATACTTCTTCTACCAAACGCTACCTTCTCTACATCTAACTTGAAACAATGTTAAAAAATTAATATCATAAAAAATTTATTTGATAAAGCTGTTGTAGAAGATATGCAAATTCAAAACCTGAAAACTAAATTCGTAATGATTATTTTGATAACTTTGATCGGCGTGGGCTCGCTCTTCATTGCAACTCATCTTGGATCATCCTACTACTTTGTCAGCGGAAAAGTCATAAACGCTATGGGTGAGGAGAGCCGAACCATAGCGATGGCATTCTATGACGATTACGGAATCAGATTGATTGTTGAGGATGATGAACTCGAATTTGATGAAAGGTTAGCTCCAAACAATACTGTGTTAAGAGGCAAGTATCCTAAGCTGAGTTACATCCTCTATCTATGTCGCAATGGGTGTAAGGGGTACGAAGTGAGGGAGAAGGACTTCGAATCCGTTGAGATCGGTAGCATAGTGAGAGCCAAGACATCAAAGACCTTTGCAGAAATTCTTGAGATTGTGGAAGAAGGTGTTAAACCGATCTACTTCCTGCATGCAAACGAATCCGACGCTATGAATGTTTGGAGAAAAGCGGAAGAAGTTGTAAAAATGGAAAACCCATTTTCAGGACTCATTCTTAAGCATTTCTACAGTAACGATCGGTATGATTGGTTCGTTATAATCACGAGCTTAGATTTCGATAAATCTACCGTCAGAAATACGATTCTCCTGTTCAACGACTCTCTTAAGCTACACAGCGTAAAAAAATCCGCTAAGCCAATACGCTTCTTGGAAATACAGGATGTGAGGAATATAATCCGAACCGCACCTTATGTTATCTTCCGTGACTGCGCCATCCATAAGATCGGTTGGTACTATATCTGTCAGAGCCCATTGAATAACTTCAACTATGTTTCGAACACAGCAGTCGTTGAAGGACACTTCGGACTGACCTTGGTTGCAACCTCATCTGCATATGGTGAGGGAGATCTGCTGTATCCTGAGATGTACAGGGAAATACTTAAATCGGAAGATTCTCCTGAGATTACGATAAGAAAGTTTTTGCCGAATACAAACATATCGTGGAAGGAAATCAATGCGGATGGAAACACGATGTCTGCTTCCGGAAAAATCTCCACACATCCAGAAGTACTTCACAAGTACAAGATATCGGAGAGAGTACTGTTTAACCCATTGGTTGAAAACGAAACTGTATTTCTGCTCGGAGAGAGGAACATTTACGCTATCGATGAGGATACGGGAGAGATTCTGTGGACTTTGGATGTAGAGGGTCGGTACTATGTTTTGGATAATCACCTGTATGTCTCGAACTCCAGTTCGATTGTGGGTGTTGATAAAGCTCTCGGCAGGGTTGCTTGGAGCTACAACCTGAGTGGAGTCAAATCAATACACATGACTCATCCGATCGATAATCCATCTGATACGATAATGGTTGCTGTAACGACTGATGAAATACGAATCCTGAACATAACACATACACGAGCATCCGAAATAGGGAGCAGACATTTCGGGAGGAATATTACTGCGGTTTGCTTAGATGCCTCAAACAACATCCTATACATAGCATTAAAGGAGGGAACGAGGGGCAAGCTGGTTGCTGTTGAGTTGGATGACCGCATTACCACACTATGGATGTACAACCACTGGGCTGAAATAAAGAATATCGCATGCAAAGATGGAGAAGTGTATCTCGTTGATTCTGCAGGATTGACTGCTATAACCAACGGAGAGGCAAGATGGGAGTGTGATGTAGGTGTAAACGGAATATCGATCTCAAGATACATCTACGCATCCAAGGTAATCGGTGAGAGGGGACTGGTGTACATCAACTCCGATGGTGAGGTGAAATACACATTTAAACTCCCGGATGGAGAGGTTCCGGGAACTCCAGTCACATCCAAAAATGTGGTAATTTTGCCATCTATGAAGCCGAACAATTACAGCAAACTCTACATCATTCAGGATGGAACAAACATATTTGAATTAAAGCATGAGGGAGAAATCTCAGAACCACCAAAGATCAGTGTTGCTTACGGAAAGATTTATGCTCTTTTTCCGTACGATGATACGCATTACGCAATCTACATTCTTGGGGACGAAAAAGCTCCAGAGGTCGTAGATCTCTTTAATAAGAGCAGAATTTTCGCTGAAGTTCCAACTAAACCGGTAAAATTCAGAGTATGGTACCACGAAAAGAACCTCCATAGGGCGATATTTGCGTACAGAATCAACAACTCGTGGCACTATGTTGAGATGAAGTGTGGTGAAGAAGTGTGTGAGGTGAGAGTTCCTGTCCAACCAAAAAACAGCGTAGTGGAGTATAGAGTAATTCTCATCGATGATGTGGGGAACTATCGGATTCTGAGGGGAGAGTACAGTATTGAATAGAGCATTCTGTTGAACAACCCAAAGTTAAGCTGTTTCAAAGCTATTAAGAGTAATTCTTCTCTACATACTCTTGAAACAGCTTCACAATCCTTAGTGCATCCTCAAGCATTTTTTTCTCAATTGAGGACAGCTTGGATACATCCAATTCATCTTCGAGTTTCGATTGAACCATTATCTTAAATCTCATTATGATGTTGTACGCGAGAATTAAGTCGCGTGTCATCTCATTTGAGATTACTCCTATCTTTCCAAGTTCTTCGATCCTCTTCTGGGTTGAAGTAGAAACGACTCTATTGGTTATTGCCAAAGCTCTCACGGGATATTCGATGGGAGCTATAGCTCTCGACTTAAAGTCAAACGACTTCGATAAACCCATAAATGAGATAGGGGGTTTGTAAATTAGGGAGTGTCCAACAAATAAGATGTTTCTGTGCATTTTTTCAACCAGTTTGAGCTTAACATCATGAAGAATTTTCTCATCCCCCAAGATTGCTCTTGAGTCGGCTAAAATAGATATTATGACTGCGTTCTTCTCTGCGGAGTCGCACCATTTATCGACTTTTTTCATCAAATCGCCAAGGCTGAAGAATAAGTTCCGAGATGTATAGCCGTGTGGACAAGGAGGGAAGCCAACCTCATCCATGCACTCCTCGATCTCATCAACGAACGATCTTATATCCACTTCATCAATCAGGGCATCATACTCGTCCTTGTCTTCCTCCTCTCTGTATATCACAAGGGTATCCCTATCCGTTAGGATAAACTGCTCTCTTCTTCCCCAGCTTCCGCTTGCACAGTAAACGAAATTCTCCGGAATCTCACCTATCATATCTACAAGTGTTTTGAGGGTTGCATCTACGACATAGCTTATGGCCTCAAAAAATACATCAACCCTTCCCTCTTCTGGATTCTTGGAGAACTTCTCCGCGTGTCTGATTACCTCTCCTTTGAACTCTTCAAGAATATCTTTTATCTCGTCTATCTTTTTCGCCCTTCTCAATCGAATGACATGGTATATATAGAAGGGAGCTAATCTGTAGGTTATATCACCTATGGTAACCATTCCTCTTGGTTTTCCATTTTCGGTAACAATTGTGTGCTTTATTCGATGTTCAAGCATCTTCGAGAGTGCATCATTTACACTCTCATCTATATCTACTGTTATCAACTTGTACTGCTTCTTCAATTTCCTCTTAAGCAGATCGTCAATCGTGTTCTCGACATCGTAACCTTCAGCAATCAACCTTCTCAAATCAGAATCTGTTATTATTCCAACAGGAATCTCATTTTTAATAACAACGACAGAAGAAACATTTTCCTTATGCATAAGCTTAGCTGCATCTTTAATCGTCCTTTCGGGAGTTATGCATACGAGACTTCGCTTAATGAATTTGCGTAAGGTGTTCTCCAAGGTATCTTCGGAATCATATTCCATAATGTTTGTTAATTGCAATTTTTTAATATTTTCCATAACCCCTCAAAAAAGGTTAAAAAATTGGATGGTTGAGATTTTTAGACCCTCTATGTGCTTCGTTTCCGCTAAGGCATTTGATTGTTTTGTTTCGGTAGAGCCACAATGATTATTCAGGAACCTTCAAGCTCTCAACGAATTCTATTGTTTCCGGTGGATTCGCCTTCTCTCCTTTCGTCGCTATGGAGACTATTGTTGCAGTTATTAGGTTGACGAAGAATGCAACAACTCCCCATGCGAGTGTGCCTATTTTGTGTCCGAAGAACACTATCGGTGGAACTCCGAACAGTCCGACACTCAGAACATACGGCAAAGCGACCCCCATTCCTGCAACCATTCCTGCAACTGTGCCGTACTTGTTAAGACCCTTCCAGAATATTCCGAGTATTATTATTGGTGTGAACGATGCTGTTGCGAAAACGAACGCCCATCCCACCAGTAGTGCGACATATTTGGAGAAAGTTGGATCAAGTAATGCCCTCGCACCCGCGAATCCGGAGACTATAGCAAGGATCACAAGCATGGCTCTGCCAACCCAGATCTCCTTTCTTTCAGAGACATTCGGGTTTATGAACCTCTTGTAGATGTCTCTTGTCGCTCCAACTGTCATGACCATTAAAAGTCCATTAGCTGTACTCAATGCTGCAGCAAGACCACCAATAGCAACTATCATCGCAATGAACCATGGTAAGCCGAACATGTCTGGCATACCAACGACAACGATATCCTTATGGAATGACAATTCTGCTGGCTGTAGTATTCCGTCTCCGTTCAGATCGGTTATTTTTATCAGCCCAGTGGGTATCCATTTCTGGATCCAAGGCAACTGCTTGACCTGATCGATCGGCATACCCCATGCCGAGGAGAATGCAGATCTTGCAAGTATCGCGTACACTGGAGCGGTCAGATATAGGAGAGCAATGAATGTCAGCCCCCACCCCACACCATATCTCGCGGTTTTGACATCTCTAACCAAGTAGAACTGTGACAGGACATGGGGCAAACCGACCGTACCGAGCATAAGGCATAAAGCGGACAGAATCCAGTTAATCTCTCCTGTTCCTCCTCCGAAGACCTTAGTAAACGGTTCGGTGAATGCGGTCAATCCGAACGATATTTCTTTGCTCTCAAGCTGTGAAAGTAGCTCACCGTATCCGAAATGAGGCCATGGCTTGAATATTCCCGCAACATAAGCTGCAGTCAGGAATGCAATCCAGTATGCAGTTATGAGGATCCAGTACTGGGTGACCTGAACCCAGACGACGGACCTCCACCCACCTGTACCTGCGAAAAGGATGACTATGGCTGAACCGAGGAAAGCCCCAAGAACCGCTGGGAGACCGAGGAATCTGCCTATGATGACTCCCGTTGCAACCAACTGGGCAACAAGATATGTGAAGGAGACGATGAACAACATGAGAACAGCAATAGCTCTTGCAATGGACCAATTTGCAGCTCTTTTTTCAACGAATTCTGGCACGGTATAAGTTGCAGACCTCCTTATGAAGGGTGCAATCATAAACGCAGCTATGCAGTACCCGAGAGTCCATCCCGTGATGTAAGGCATGCTATCGTATCCGAGCACAGCAATAGCTCCAGCCATGCTAACGAACGATGCCCCGCTCATCCAGTTGGAGGCTATTGAGGAGCCGATGGGTATCGCTCCTATGCTCCTTCCCGCGACATAGAAATCCTTCGTAACCTGCGTTCTCATCAAAAGTGCAACTATGACATACAGAAACAAGGAGCCAAAAACTCCAACCGCAGATGCAACGAATATGTTTCCTGTAAATGCTATCCCCGCAACCACCACTATGTACAGTATGATGAAGTATATTGCGGGGTTTCTTCCACTCAAGAATCCCATATTTTTCACCTCCAAAGTTTAGGATTTTCCGAGTATCTCTCGGTCAGTTTTCTCCATGACATAGGCGTAAAGGAAGATCAAGGCAATCCCTATAACTATCGAAACGAAAGCAGCCATAAACCAGTGCAGGGGTATTCCCGAAAGTATTTTGTAGTTCTTGAGGTAGTTTGCTGGCAGTTCAAGAATTATCGCTGGAACAGTCCATGCAAGCATCCATATCACTGTAATCTTCTTCAATCGGTTCCAATACCTTTCATACACATCCACAAGCTCTTTTTCACCAACCATTTTCCCACCTAAACCAAAATTTTTTATACGGGAGAGCGTTAGGGAAACAAATGTAATATTTTATCATTATAATTGTCCTGAAAATAAAAAATGAATTGAGTCTTGGATCACCCATAGTACACTTCACCTTTCTCCACAACACTCTTAACCAAGTCTACCGCCTCTGGATTGGCTAATGTGGAAACATCACCCGGATCCTTTCCGAGCATAACCGCCCTGCAAACTCTTCTCATTATTTTCCCACTTCTTGTCTTTGGCAAGTCAGAAACGAAATAGATTTCATCTGGTCTTGCAATTTTACCAATTTCCTTGGCAACATGTTCCTTTAGCTTGTTCTTAAGCTCATCATCTGGCTTTACCTGACCTTTCAGAACAACGAAGGCAACGATAGCCTCACCCTTGATTTCGTGAGGTTTTCCAACTACTGCAGCTTCGCTAACGAGTGGGTGACTCACCAAGGCTGATTCAACTTCCGAATTTCCGATTCTGTGTCCAGAAACATTTAAAACATCATCCAACCTTCCCTGAATCCAGAAATATCCGTCCTCGTCAACTCTCGCAGCATCACCGGTAAAGTATATGTCCTTGTATGTGCTCCAGTAGGTGTTGATGTATCTCTCTTCTGCCCTCCACAAACCTCTAAGCATGGCTGGCCATGGCTTGGTTAAAACGAGATACCCTCCAGCATTTTTCCTGTATAATGAATTTCCTTCTGAATCGTAAACATCTGCAAAGATTCCCGGAAACGGTTTCGTTGCGGATCCCGGCTTCAAAGGTGTTATCGGAAGAGGGGAAATCAACTGCATACCCGTCTCCGTTTGCCACCATGTGTCCATTATCTGGCATCTTTCGTTTCCAATGTACTTGTAGTACCACACCCAAGCCTCGGGGTTTATCGGCTCTCCGACAGTTCCGAGCAATCTCAAGCTACTCAGATCGTGTTTTTTGGGCCATTCTTCTCCGAGCCTCATGAACATTCTTATGGCTGTCGGGGCGGTGTAGAAAACAGTAACACCGTATTTCTCAATTATTTCCCACCATCTATCCGGCTGAGGATATGTTGGGCCACCTTCGTACATGACCGAGGTAACTCCAAGGATTAGGGGTGCATACACTATATAGCTGTGTCCCGTTATCCACCCTATGTCTGCTGAGCACCACCAGATGTCATCTTCCTTCAGATCGAATATCATCTTTAGTGTCGTCGCAACCCCAACCGCATAACCACCATGAGCGTGAATAACACCCTTCGGCTTCCCGGTTGTGCCGGAGGTGTAGAGAATGAACAAAATATCATTCGCGTCCATAACTTCGGTTTCACACTCCTCTGGCTTTCCTTCAACCAGCTCATGCCACCAGAAATCTCTACCATCCTTCATATTTGTTTTAACTCTGTTCTCACATCTGTTGAACACGATAACCTTTTCAATGCTCTTAGCAGAGTCGAGAACGGAATCAGCTCTGTTTTTAAGCTCTATTATGTTGCCGGACCTGTAGAAACCATCCGCAGTAATCAAAATCTTTGCTTCAGCATCAAGAATTCTATCGAGAAGGGCCTTCTCACTAAATCCTGAGAAGACAACTGAGTGTATCGCCCCTATTTTGGCACATGCAAGCATGGCAATCGGAAGTTCAACAATCATTGGTAGCCAAATTGTAACCCTGTCTCCTTTCTTGACTCCAAGTTCCTTGAGGGCGTTTGCGAGTTTGTTGACTTCCTTGTACATTTCACCATAGGTTATCTTTCTGACATCTCCCGGTTCTCCTTCCCATATATAAGCTATCTTGTCTCTTCTGATCTTTGCTTGCTTATCCAGTGCATCATGAACTATGTTGTATTTTGCTCCTATGAACCACTTAACATAAGGTGGATTCCATTCAAGAACTTTTTCCGGTTCTGAAAACCATTCAATTCCAACCTCCTTGACCATCTCGCTCCAGAACCACTCAATATCCTTGGCTCTTTCGAGCAATTCATCATAGCTTTCAATACCGTGCTTCCTCATGAACTGAGTTACATTCGAGTTCTCAACCAGATCCTCTGGCGGGTAAAAAATTCTTCCCTCCTGTAGCAGACTCTCAATTGTTTCTGTCACGATTTATCACCAAATATCGAAAAATACTCTGACTATAAAAGATTTGTTATTATTTAATGTTAAAGATAATTATTATGGGCTTTTGACACTATAAATTGTTAAAAAATTATGTATGTTTGTGTTTGTATGTACTCATATTGTGGCATTAATATGGCACAATGAATAAATGGTAATAATTAACAATGATATTTCTCAATTACTTTCATACTTATTAATCATTATTAATGGAAAAACTAATATACTGTAAGTTATTTGCTAACATTGTGACTGAACGATTGAGCATCTCCATAGATGATAAAACGAAAAAGATGTTGGATGAAATAAAAAATAAGAAAAACAAAAGCACCAGTGAGATTATTAGGGAGTTAATTAGCTTGGGGTATGAACTCATAAAAACGGATGTAGATACCGAGAGCATTCAAACATGGATAGATTATCTCGCAAAAAGACAGCACATGATACTCGATATAGAGCACTGGAGAGTTATCTTTTCCGAGATTGAGAAAATTCACGATAACAACTTCTGGAAACATATGGAGGAGATCGGACTCAGTCATGCCTTCCAGTATAAGATGAAGGGTTTGGATACCGTGGATAAGATACTTCGCTATGTTGAAAGAGCGAACTGGTATGAGATAAAGGAAGAGGGAAATGGAGTTTACACACTGATTCTAAATGATTTAAAAATAAAAAAATTTGTTAGGGTGTTCTTGGAGAAGGTTTTTGAGGGACAAAAGATCAATGCGAGGATTGCAGAGGGTTTCGGAAAGCTTATAGTTTGCGTGGGTAAGTAGAACTTCCTATATTTTTTTATATTTTTGGTTATGCAGTTCTGTTAACTTATTGTTGGTACATCGAAAACCTTAAGTATTTAAAATATCTATGTAAAATAAGTAAGAATAATCTTACAAATTTGGTGAAGTTCATGAAGAGGTCAAGAGGAGTTTGCTCGAAACGAAGAATCGTATATGGTATAGTTACTGTAAGCGAAAAAGGACAAATAGCCATTCCTGTTGATGCAAGAAGGGATTTGGATATCAAGGCAGGAGACAAGCTAATTGTTCTTAAAAGAAAAGACGAAGCTGGACTGACCCTCATTAAGCTTGATAAGATGGACGAACTTATGTTTTTGATTCAGGAGGATGAGGAATTCTTTAAAAAATTGAAAGAAGGTGATATAAAATGAGTGAAAAGAAATACACGTGTAAAGATTGCAAGTATTATAAACCAATAGATGAAATGAAGGGAGATTGTTTTGGACACGAAGTTCCAGCGGACATGCCTGCCGAGCAATGCCCGGCAAAAGCCTTTGAACCACGGGAAGGAGAATGAGAAAAAGCTATTTTAACTCAAAAACTTTTAAAGTGGAGTCGAGTCAGATAACTATGAAAGAAGGACTTGAAAAATATTCGCTCAGTTGCGTTGTAGGACAAAACATATTCCTCCTTGTTTATTTTGGAATTGGATTTATTGGAATGCTCCCACTACGGATTCATGGTTTTCCAATACTTTCAATTCTTTATGCATTTTTCCTTGCCACAATGCTCCTTTTTGTTTTAAGAAAGCATCTTTGTACACATTGCTATTACTACGGAAAAAGATGCAACACTGGATGGGGTGAACTTTAACTTGCCAGATTTCAACTATCAAAATAAATTAGTATACGAGAACATTATAAAAATACCAAAAGGTAGAACAGCAACTTACGCTCAAATAGCCAGAAAATCAAAGGTAGAGTATAATGAATTGCTTGTAACTCTAATGAGAAACCTATTTCAGATCTTAATTCCGTGCCATAGGCTAGTAACAAATAAAGGAACGCTTTTTGGTTTTTATCCACTTGGTAAGGAAGTAAAAAGAAAGCTACTTGAACTAGAGGGAGTTGGGTTAAAATGGTAAAAGAGATCTTTGCAAAAACGATTCCTCTTTTTCATTACTTCTGTCCATTTTCTAACTCACCCCAAGGTTAGCCAAGTAACGATCTGGAAATAGATAATGAAATATTCTAAGCTTGTTAAAGAATTCGTTGATAGCCTAAAAGTTGAATTAAGCGGAAGATTTCATGTTGATGAGACTATAATAAAATGTGATGGGGATATAAATGGTTCTGAGAGATAATCGATGTTGACACTAAATTTTTAGTTGCTACTCATTTATCTGGAGAAAGAACAATAGAGGAAGTAATTAAGTTGTTTAAACAAGCAAAGGAGAGATGCTCTGAAAGACCTAAGAGAATAGTTATAGATGGCTTATGGGCTTATGAAAAAATTTCAAGAAAGTTTTTTACAGCAAGTATAAAGAACATAAAGTTGAATTTGTTAGAAAAGCTAGAATAAAAGCAAGAGAAACAAATAATGTCGTTGAAAGATTACACGGAACTCTAGAAGATAGATTAAAACCTTTAAGAGGTTTGTAAAGTGAAGAAACAGCCAAGATATGAGTGGTAGTTGGTTTATTTACCATAATTTCTTAAGACCTTATTTGAGTTTGAAAGGTAAAACACCAGCTGAAGCTTGTGAGGTAAGAAGCAACATATTATCAATCCAAGTTGACAAGGTCTGTTTCGGATAATGTGAAAAACTCAAACCTAAGATTTTTTATTTTTTTATTCTGCCACCAATAAGTTGACAGAATTGGTTATGCTTAGGCCTTTAAATCTACAGCTCAAACTCGGTTGGGCTAATACACGGCAGACACCTCCCTGCCAGTCTCGATTTTTTAATGCTCTCAAGGAGGTACAGCCTTGCAAGCCTTAAAGCACTCTCAAACTCCTCTCCTCTCGACAAAAAGCACGTCAAAGCACTACTGTAAACACACCCCGTCCCCCTGATCTCCAGTTTTGAGAAGTTTGCAGAGACTATGTATTCATTACTACCATCAAAAGCGACATCAATCCCTCCTATCCTCCCACCGGTTATCACAACCGATGAATTTAACTCCTTGGATAGCATTCTCGCACATTCTTTTGCCGAATCGATATTCTCTATCTTCATTCCGGAAAGAAACTCCGCTTCATCAACATTAGGTGTGATAACATCAGTAGCTTCTCCAATCTTCCTCGCAATCTCTATAAATGAATCATTTTGGAAATTCAATCCAGTGGTCGACCTCATAACCGGATCCCAAACTACAACCAGATCGAGCTCTTTCAGATAGTCTGAAACGAAACCAGCTATTTCAGATGAATTTATCAGCCCTATTTTAACTCCCACAACCTGAAAATCTTCGAAGATTGAATTGAGTTGTCTCTCCACATCATGCAGGGATGTTGATACAACTCCATGCCCCTTACATGTGTTCTGGAATGTTAAGGTGGTTATAACTCCGCAGGGATGGAAGCCCAGTGATCTGGTAACTGCGAAATCTACGATTACTCCCGCACATCCTGATGGATCAAAACCACCAATAGATACTATGGTTTGCTTTCTGTAGTCTCCTGCCATACTTTAAGGTTTCTTTGTTCTCAATATTTAAGGAGTTCCATGGCATCACATGTTGGAGTTATTAAAACTATCAAAAGCATCAAACTTTAAACTTAGGAAGTAATTTATAATGAGATCTCTTTAATTTTGCTATGCATGAGGACGCAATTCCACATGATTTCGATACCGTCAACGGGCTGAAATTTGGTGGAATCAAAGAGGGAAAAAATGGTCTGGGTGTAGTTCTGTGCAGTGGTAACATCGCCGGAGTGTTCACAAAAAACAAGATAAAATCCGCTCCGGTAATTCTGACATCTGAGCACATAAAAAACGGAAAAGTAAAAGGCATTGTTGTGAACAGCGGTAATGCAAATGCGTACACCGGAGAAGAGGGATTGAGAAATGCAGAAAGGATGGCAGAGTTGTTAGCGGATAGAATCGGGTGCAAAAAGGAAGAGGTTGCGGTTTGTTCTACAGGTGTTATAGGTTACCAACTTGAGATGAACTGGATCGAGAAGAAAATTGATGAGGTCTTCAGGAATCTAAGCTCTTCGAAATCCGCGGTTATTGACTTTGCGAAATCCATTATGACCACAGACAGTTTCCCCAAGGTATGTTCCGTTAAGGTTGATTCAGCAGTTATATGTGGAATTGCAAAGGGTGCAGGAATGATAGCTCCAGATATGGCTACAATGCTTGCATTCATCTTTACGGATGCATATTTCGATTCCGAGACGCTTCAAAGTATTTTGAGAGAGGCTGTGGATGTCAGCTTCAACACCGCAATTGTCGATGGGGACACATCCACCAATGACACGGTTCTACTCATCTCATGCGGTAACAAAGTTGTAGATCGAAGTAAGTTCCAGAAGGCATTGAACGAGGTATGCTTTAAGCTTGCAAAGATGATCGTGCGGGATGGAGAGGGTGCAACAAAGGTTTTTGAAGTGCATGTGATAAATGCGAGAGACAATGAATCTGCTTTCAAAGGAGCGAAAACCATAGCACGATCCATTCTTGTAAAAACCGCTATTTTTGGCTGTGATGCAAACTGGGGCAGAATTATTTCCGCAATCGGCTATTCGGGGATTGAGGTAACCGACAACATATCCATATGGTTTGAAGCCCGCAAGGAGAGAGTTACGGTTTTAAAGAACGGAAAAAGAACTGGAAATGAGCCCTTGGCGTCAAAACTAATGAGGAAGAATGATGATTTTAAGATATTCGTGGATTTACACATGGGGAACGGAAAGGGGCATGCAATCGGGTGCGATCTCACATACGATTATGTCAAGTTAAACGCCGAATACACTACTTGAGAGGGATCTAAATGAAGATAGCGGTTATTGGTGCGGGATTAGCTGGTTTAACCTCTGCAAATATACTCTCTGAGTACGGAGAAGTCATTGTATTCGAAAAATTTCAACCGGGAGGGCTTGCATCCTCTTACATAACAGACAAGGGAGCGTACATCGAGAAGTTCTATCATCACTGTTTCAGAAATGATGATGTGCTGATTGAGATGATTAAAGATTTGTCTCTAGGCAATAAGCTCGTATGGAAGGTAGCTAAGGTCGCATATGCTCATGATGGTAGTATATTCCCTCTAAACACCCCATTTGAGATCTTGAACTATCCTTTTCTGTCCATCAGAGATAAAATCAAGCTTGCACTCTTCACATTGAAATCAAGGAAAAGAGACTACAGAATGTTTGATGATGTGGGTGTTGTTGAGGGAATTAAGAGAGAACTCGGTGACAGGATACTTGAGGAGTTTTTCACGCCTTTGCTGAGGAGTAAGTTCGGTGAGAACTACCAAGATGTGAGCTTTGCATGGCTTCTTGGAAGGGTTTCTGTGAGAAGCAATAGGAAGCTATCTGGCGAGGAGTTGGGATATATAAAGGGAGGTTTTCACCAGTTAATCGAAAAAATGGCTGATAACATAGATATAAGGGTGGGAGATTACGGGATAAGGAGAGGTCACAGATTCGAAGTTAACGGGGACGAGTTTGATGCGGTCATATTCACCGCACCAATTCCGGAACTCAATGATGATTTAAGAAGGGCAGCAAATATTCCTGAGATAAGATATCAAAGCTCAATTTGTGCTTTAATTGGGTCAGAAAGAAAGATTACAGAGAATATTTACTGGACGAATGTAAAGGAGAGTAGAACTTTCGGAGCGATAATTGAGCATACGAATTTCATGGATGTGAGAGATTACGGGGAGGAGATAATCTACTTAGCAAGTTACTCAACTCCAGAGGGAGAACTATTTAAAAAATCAGAGGATGAGTTAAAAAAGCTTTACTTAAGAGATTTAAAGGATTTTGGACTCGAAGAAAGAGACATAAACTGGATTAAAATCTTCAAGGCGAAGTATAGCGGTCCAATATTCGAAAGAGGGTATGCAAGGAAGATTACGCACTACCGAACATCTCTAAAGAACTTTTATATAGCGGGAATGACATCTCCACCAAACTATCCGGAAAGAAGTATGAATGGAAGTATTAGATCTGGAATAGAGGTTGCTAAGGCTGTTAAGGAAGATTTTGAATTTGATTAATGTGTTTTTTCACTTATTAGACGATTTAGAATTTACTATCTTCCTATCAGCATCTAATTCTAACTCTAAATCCAATTCCGTTTTTATGCCAGCGGTATTTAACTTCTCGTTCGCACTGACTATGTCTTCTGATCGAGATATCAGACGGGCAAGAGGTGATCTCTCATAAACCGCTTTTGCATCAAGATAGAAAACGAGAGCATTAATGGCGGAGATGAATATTTTGTTTCCGTCCCATACCTCGTGAAAGCCAAACCTCCCCATTGCAGAAATTACTGGCACCTTTGAGGACTCTGTGAATGAGTTCAAGGCAACATCAATTACCTCCTCCGCAACATCTTTTGTTATGATGTTGCACCCAACAATAGCATTCATCTCAATGAACTCGCTCAGATATTTTTCCAGTTCCATTCTCGTTAGCTCTCCATCGCTTCCGAATCCGGTTATGGCTATTAAAGACCTTACAGGTAGGTTCTTCAGAACATAAAGCATTATTGAGTCTGCTAATGGGCTCACGAGTCTTTTCTCGTTTCCTCTTGCAAGTACATCTCCTCCCGCATCAACACCTACAACCAAGTCAACCTCTTCATTCGATACGAACTCACTGAGGTTTGACCTTAGCACCTCAGGTTTTGTGATATCAACTCCCACAACTTCTTTTCCCAAATATTCCGAGACGATCGAGACTATTGGTTGAGTTAATCCCTTTTCAGTCCTGATTCTGGTATCTGCATTGACATAGCAGAGGGTTTCAGAAATCTTTCTTGAATTTAATAATTCATTCACAGATCTTGGACCGGGTTTCGGATCTCTTCTGAATCGCTCCCATACCACTCCGCTGTATATGCATTTGATACCCAATGATTCAAAATACAGCCCAATCGGGAGTGTACTCACAATATCTCCCCCACCACCTATCCCGATTAGAAGAGATCTATCAACATCTCTCAGCAGTCTGATGAGATTCATGTCGGTGATTTTCTGACTGGATATAAAATTGTTTACGAATGCTTAGACGAAACCTATATGGGAGAATTGAAATTAGAAATCATTTTATGATTGGTTTTTAACAAAATCAATATGGCTCTGATTTACGAAATTAATAACAAGAAACCGAGAATCAGAGAAAATGTGTTCGTTGCCGAGACAGCTGTAATCATAGGAGATGTTGAAATCGGAGATTTTTCAAGTGTTTGGTACAACTCTGTAATAAGAGGTGACTTAGACAAAATCAAAATTGGGAGGAGGACAAACATTCAAGATAACACGGTGGTGCATGTTGATAAGGGTTTTCCCGTTGAAATAGGTGACCATGTTGTTATAGGGCACTCCGCGGTAATCCACGGATGCACAATAGAGAGCAATGTCATGGTTGGTCTGCGTGCATGCGTACTTAACGGAGCCCACATTTCCGAGAACACAATCGTAGGAGCTGGTGCAGTTGTTACGGGTAAGAAGTATCCGCCAAATTCTGTTTTAATGGGTGTACCAGCCAAGGTGGTAAGAGAGATAACCGAAGAAGAGTATGAAAGAGAGATAACGAACAGGTGGAAAGAGTATCTTGAGCTTGCACAAATTCATTCAACTATTAAAAAAATTTAAATAATAATTTATTTTAAATTTCCAGTCTTTATTTGTCTTTTTTTAACAAAAACGCACATAATTTTCAAGTTACAGTATTTTACAGTTAGGAAATCTAAAAATACTTGAAGATAATCAAAGAAATGATTCCTGTAACTCTTTGATTTTATGAACTTTATTCCAAAAATATAATGAATTTGCATAATTGTACCAAAATCTTTAAATAGTATAATGTCGGACAATAGTCATACATTGTCGGACAAGTGGGTGACGGTGGGGTGGCAGGTGGCACCCAAGCGGGAGACATCTGTCATCCTCAACTTCCTTTAGAGGGATGAAAGATGAGGAAGATATCAATTCGAATCACGGATCAGCACTATGAGATGCTTGAAGCTCTTGTAACGATAGGAGAGTATGCTTCAGTTAGTGAAGCAATTAGAGATGCTATAAGGAAACTGATACAGGAGAAGGTAGAGGTTATCGAAAGAAGTCAGAGAATGAATTCTTTTGTTTAGGAGGTATTTGTATGAAGTCGTTTGTTAGTAAAGCCCAAAAATTTTATGAGGAGGAAAGAAGCAGGAGGATGAGTCAGAACTTCGATATAGAGGAGTTCGGACTTCCGAGAATTGTGGTCGTTGGATGTGGTGGAAGTGGAAACAACACAGTAAACAGGTTAAAGCAACTGGGTGTAGATGGTGTAACGACCATAGCAATAAACACGGACAAGCAACATCTTCTGAATATAAGAGCGGATAAGAAAGTACTGATCGGAAGAACTCTGACCAAAGGACTTGGAGCGGGAGGATATCCCGAAATCGGCAGAAAGGCTGCCGAACTTGCAAGGGGGACTCTCGAAGAATTGCTCTCTGGAGCAGATCTCGTGTTTGTCTGTGCAGGAATGGGTGGTGGAACTGGAACCGGAAGCGTGCCTGTTATTGCTGAAATTGCCAAGAAACAGGGAGCGATTGTTATAGGCATGGTTCAGACCCCGTTCAGGGTTGAAAGAGCAAGAATTTACAAAGCTGAAGAAGGTCTTGAAGAGCTGAGAAAGAATGCTGATACCGTTGTTGTGCTTGACAACAACAAACTACTTGACTATGTGCCGAATCTCCCAATAGAGCAAGCGTTCAGTGTTATGGACCAGCTAATAGCTGAAACCATAAAAGGAATCTCAGACACAATAACAAAACCCTCGCTCATGAACATCGATTTTGCAGATGTCAGAGCAATTATGGGACAGGGTGGAGTTGCGGTTATGCTTGTCGGAGAGGCGAAGTCTCAATCTAAGTCAAAGGATGTTGTTAAGGACTGCTTGAACCATCCGCTCTTGGAAGTGGACTATAGGGGTGCCAAGGGGGCATTGATACATATAAGCGGTGGGCCAGATTTGAGTATAAAAGAGGCTGAGGAGATAGTTGAGAACCTTACCTTTGAAATAGATAGCACAGCCAATGTAATCTGGGGAGCGAGAATATCCAACGAACTTGAAGGCAGTGTTAGGGTTATGGCTATCATGACCGGAGTCACCTCACCAAACATAATGAGTAAAGAAAGCTACAGAGAGCCAATACCAATAAAACCGGAGAGAAGAGAGGGTGCATTCGATGATAGGATATTCACCAAACCGAGCAAGAAACCCGTAAGAAGTCATACGAGGACATACTCCACAACCCCTTCAAGCATAAAAACCAAAGTTAGACCTCTCAAAGCATCGAAACTTAGTGTGAGAGGAATTGATTTTCTATAATCGAAAAATTTTTCCAATTTTTTAACAACTTTTTTCCATGATTGTTGAGTTATCTGTCGTCCCGTTGGGTGTTGGAGAGTCGTTGAGTGAGTATGTTACGAGAGCGGTAAAAGTTATAGAAGACTCCGATGTAGAATACAGAGTAACTCCAATGGGGACAATACTCAGGATTGACAACTTCATAGAGCTTGGAAAGCTTCTGGAAAAAATAAAGGAAGAGCTGAGAGACGATTGTCCAAGGTTGTACTTCGTAATAAAAGTTGATGAGAGATTCAAGGAATATGACATGGAGTACAAAGTTAGATCCGTTGAGGAGAAATTAAAGAAGTTGAGAGATTAGGGTAGCGTTAGAGTGTTAATGCATACTCACAATAACTATTTTCTGACAACAATCACTCTATCAGCGGATAAACCATCCCAAACCAGCTTATAACCTAGGAAATCAAGTAAGATGGTTATTCCTTCGATTTCGAGGATGTCTTCGATCTCCGCTTGCTCAACCTTCTTTTTTACCTTTTCTACAAATCTCTTTTCGAAAAGCCATCCGTTGTGGTACACATGGGTGTCCAACCTGCTGATAACCTCACTTAATGTGTCGGAGGACAGATCTATTCTTTCCCCGAGATTGACGATCTTTTTATTGGTTAAGTCAGATATAATGGAGTTTATATCTCGTTCTTCTTTGAAAAAGCTGTTTATGGACTTTAGTATCCTCAGATATGGTAATTTCTTTGAGAAGGGTATGAAAATTACATCATCCAATTTTACATCCATCTCTTCCCTGCCAACCAAGATAAGAGGTACTTTTGAGTTCCTTATTTTCTCAATTTTGTTTCTTAGGTAATCTTCCGTCCAAAAGCCAGCTATCTCGATGTACACTTCTTTTTCACCTTTTCTCAGCCTGAAGTCGGGTATAAATGCAAAATCTCCAACTGAGATTACATCTGGCTCTCTTGAAATTTCCAAATCAGGTCTTGATGCCTTTAATCGGTTGTACAACTCTCTTTCCAGCTCGGAATCGAATTCCACCTCCCGCTTAACCTTCGGAAGGAGAATCCCATCATCGCTCGAGACCGAGAGTTGATAAATCCTGTTCGTGAAATCATCGAGAACTTCTGCGGAAATCATCCATTTATCAACAGAAACTATTAGGGGGATTAGCTTGGCGAACGATGTGCCGTACCTTCTCGTACTCTTTAAAATAGATGCAGGACCGTATAATCTCACAGAACCGTTCTTCAACTCGTACATCAATCCGAGGAGTTTTACCATTCTGAAGATTTTCTGATGGTTTTCGCTTACACGGAAATCTACCTTTACAGCGTTGAAAAGAGTGGCTTGAAGTAATCCAAGATTATATCTTCTAACAACCTCCTCGTAGTCTATGTTTACATCTTTTATTGTTGATTCCTCATCAAGATCTGCAAAGATTGAGTTCTCTATCTCCTCACGGTCAACATTGAATTTCCTGCATGCAGAGTCGATTATCCTATTCCTCTCCTCAACCGAGGTTACGAAACCCCTTGAAAAAAGAAACCTCCTAACCTCCAACGGGTCTAAGGATGTGGATTTGTCCGTGATTATGCTCCTTTCAACTATCTTCGAGAATCCTCTTACCTTCTTGTAATTATCAGGATTTTCAAGTTTTTTCAACTCATTCTTTGCATATTTTAGTTTTCTACCTTTGCAAAGCTGATATATTCGAATAATTTTCTTAGATAAATCGTACAAATCTTCTCCAGCAAATTTTGGCTTGATTTTGCCTTTAATCTTAGTCGAATCTAAAAGCTCTTTTGGAAGCACGATAGATATTGGATTAACTGAAATATTAATTTAGTGGTTTTTATAATTATATATTCTAATTTAAGATTCACATATCAGACTAAATAGAATATCGAGATGTGAGTTCAATATGAGGCTAATTCTTTACACTTTTTTATTACTCTTTCTGCCAGATGCCTGTGCATTCATCCAGCAACTCAGCAGTCCAACAACCCAGCGACCCAAACTGAGATGCATCACCTGGCTAAACCCTTTCTCCTCCTTTTTGAGGTATGAATTTCCGAGGTTTCGGAGGATATCAGCTCATAAAGAATTGATTTTCTGCCGTGAGGCCTCAAAATCCTTCCCAACCTCTGTATGTACTCTCTCGAGCTACCGCTACCGCTCATTATGACTGCTATGTTGGCATCTGGAACATCTATGCCCTCATCCAAGACCTGACTGCTTACTATAGCTCTGTAAATTCCTTTTCTAAAGTTCTTCAGAATCTCTTTTCTTTCGCTCCTATCGGTCCTATATGTTATCGCGGGTATCAGGAAGGTTTTGGATATGCGATAAACGAGATCGTTGTACTTCGTGAAGATTATTATCTTGTCCTTTTTGTGTCTTTTAAGTATCTCCCTCAAGTATTTTATCTTGTTTTTTGAGTTATAGGCTATTTTTCTCGCGGATTCCCAAGATTTTAAGGCGGAATAAGCTTCGGAATCGAATCCTATTCTCATTACAACCTTCCTAAAATCATCGGGAGAAGACAACTTTATCCCTTTTCTCCTCACATAATCTTTGAATGCTTTCGAATTCTTTTCGTACTCTCTTAGCTCTTCATCGCTTAGTGGCAGGTATATCCTCCTTATTTTGTATTCGGAAATATGCCTTCCTGCAACATCCTGAGGCTTTAGCTCGAATACTTTTCCTCCAATTAATGATGGAATGTGCTTATGAAGTCCATCTTCCCTTTCCAGAGTTGCCGTTAATCCTAACCTGTACGGAGATGCACTTAACTCAGCAATCTGTCTGAAACTTTCTGCAGGGAGGTGATGGACCTCATCGAAAACGATCAACGGGAATTTATTGCCGATTTTCTCAACATTTATATATGCAGAGTCGTATGTGGTGACAGTTATTCCTTTCAACTCCTTTCTTCTGCCGGACATCTCCCCAATCTCACCGAAAATTGAAAGCCTTTCTTTCCACTGATCAAGTAAATCGAGAGTGGGAACAACGACAAGGGTAGGAACATTCAGGCTTCGTATTATCTCCATTGCAACAAATGTTTTTCCAGTACCGGTGGGAAGCACAACCACCCCCCTCTTGTCAACCATCCAGCTCTGTACCGCAGATTCTTGGTAGTCTCTTAACTCGATCTCAGCCTCCAGAAAATGAATTGGAATTGGATCCAAAACCTCATCGTCGTAATCTATACCGGAAGTTTCGAGAAAATTTATTAAGTCTCGGTATTTGTATGCCAGCACCCTGAAGCATCTCTTTTTCTCATCATACATCCCAAAAGGAATGTGTGCATCTCCTTCTACCAAAATCGTCCCTTTATCGTACCTCAATCTCACATACATTCTATCAGCCCTTCACTTTCTACCTCACTCCACTGATTGCCCCTCATATACAACCTTACAACCTTACCCCCACAGCCTCATAACTCTCAACCTCTTAACCTCTCAATCTCACAGCTTCACGACCTTTCCGGGATTAAGGATGTTGTACGGATCGAAAACCTCCTTTATTCTGAGCATTAGGGAGTACTCTTCCTCTGAAAGGAATTTCTTCAGGTCTTCTCTCTTCACTATTCCTACTCCGTGTTCGCCCGTTATTGTTCCACCCAGTTCTTTTGCGATTTTGAAGAACTCAGTTTTCAGCTTCTCGTATTCCTCCTTTGCATGCTCATCATCTCTCTTTCTTAGGGGATGCTGATGGATGTTTCCATCTCCTGCATGCCCGTAATTTATAATTTTGAAGCCTAATTCTTCTGCTGCCTCGTTGCACCTCTCAAGATACTCTGCAATTTTTGCAGGTGGAACTGATACATCGAGAATCTCGTAAACATCATTCTTCAAGCCCTCGTAAATTAAGCTCCTGATCAGTAAAAGGTCTCTTTGCTCTTTTATCCCGGTGGCTATGAACATCTCCACTGCAGACATCTCCCTACATATTTCTTCGATTTTCTCGCAGATTGATAGTATGTCGTCATAACTCTTCCCCTCTACGATTAGCATAAGGTTTGCTTCACCTTTTGGAGGCCACTTCTTTCCACTAACTTCCTCTCCAATTTCCAGAGCCGGTCTCTCGATGTATTCAAGAGCCAAAGGCATGATTCCGGATCTTAAGATTTGCACAACACACTTTATAGCCATATTTGCATCTTCAAACGGTATCGTTATGGTTGCGGTCTTCTTCAAAGGAGGTAGGAGCTTTATCGTTGCCTCGGTTATGATGGCGAGGGTTCCCTCGCTCCCAATGAGGAGGTGCATCAGATTGTAACCCGCATTGTTCTTTATCGTTTTTCCACCTAATCGGATTATCTTCCCGTTGGGTAGAACTGCGGTTACGCCGAGAACATAGTTCCTCATAACTCCGTACTTCATCGCTCTAACTCCACCAGCGTTTGTGGAGATCATCCCTCCAATTGTAGCACTCTCACTTCCCGGGTGGGGCGGGAAGCTAAGTCCATGAGATTCAGAGTATTTTATGAGTTCCTCCAAGGTCACACCAGCACCACAAACAGCGCAGAAATTATTCGCATCTATTTCAATTCTCCTCAGCTTTTCAGTGGAGATAATAATCCCTCTTTTCGTAGGGATTGCTCCACCGCACAACCCAGTTCCACCACCTCTCACAAAAACGGGAATCCTCTTTGAACTGGCTATTTTCAAAATTTTTGAAACCTCTTCGGTAGTTTGGGGTTTTAGAACTATCGATTCCTTGGCGGAAACCCTCACAAACTCCGGTGTTTCGTCATAGAGGTATTTCGAATCACAGTACACTTGAAATCCTTCTTTTTCAAAGATTCTGGATAAATCTTCGAGACCCATAGGATCACTCGTTGATTTCCGTTTTCTTTTTCTTTACAACTTTTATCTCCTTTATTCTTGTGTGAGGGTAATTCCCTGTCTCATCTTTTTCCAAGGATTTTACCATATCCCATATCGTCAGCAACGCATGGGATACCCCAACCAAGGCTTCCATCTCCACCCCGGTTCTAGAAGTAGTTTTTACACTGCAAATTGCCTTAACTCCGAAGTCGAGCAGTTCGAAGTCAACCTCTACATGGGTTACAGGTATGGGATGGCACATGGGGATCAACTCCGAAGTTTTTTTAACAGCCATCATAGCTGAAACGATTGCGGTAGCAAGAACATTTCCCTTAGCTACTTTATTTTCTGAGATTGCCTTTAAAGTCTCTTTTTGCAACTCAATAATCCCCTCAGCAACAGCGTATCTGTAAGAGACATCTTTTTCGGTGATATCAACCATTTTAACTTTTCCAGAGGAATCAATATGAGTAAAACCCATGAAAAAGTTTTGTTTTCGAAAATATTAAAGTTTTTGTAGGTTGATAGTTGTTGCTCGAAACGGCTTTTAATCGTGTTTAGTCCTCTACACGACCCCTTCTACCAAAACCCATTAATAACCCATTAATTACCCCACCCAAATACTTCTTTCGCTTTTTTCCTGTATTCTTCCACCTGTTCTTTGCTTATATCAGCCAGCAAAATCTTTTTAAGAGTTGTTCCCTCATCAACAGCTTTTTTTATCTCCTCTACCATTATCCTTGCTGATTCTGCTTTTGAAAATCCTCCAACTCCAGTTCCCAAAGCTGGAAACGCTATGGACTCTACTCCCAACTCACTCGCTTTTTTCAAGGCTGCAGACATTGCTAAACGAATCTTGTTCTCATCTGTTTTAAAATCAAGCTCCATTGTTGGGGAGTGTATGACATATTTTGCTTTTAACTTCCCAGCGGTAGTCTCCACAGCTGTTCCTATTTTGATGGGTCCCTTAGCAACCGCTTCATCTTCTATTTCTTGTCCACCAGCCCTCTTTATAGCACCCGCAACTCCACCTCCCATGTACAATCTTGTGTTCGCCGCATTGACTATGGCATCCACCTCAAGCTTGGTGATGTCCCCGTGGTAAAACTCAATTCTAACGCTCTTATACTCCACAAAGTCTTCATTCATAGGATTAACTCTCTCTTAACTATGAAATATTTTACGGTTTTCAAAAAGATTATATATATGTGGATTTTAAAAAAATAGAGATGATGTTCAGGAAGATTACCTGGGTAATCTCCCTATTGATAATTATACTAACTCTCCAAACAGCTGATTCCGCGGTAGTTAATGTCTACGCAAACTTTGACCATTTGAAAAATCCGTTTACCCAATGGTATCACGGAGGACATGCTGAGATAGTTGAGGTTGATGGAAACAAAATATTGAGCGTGGACGGTGGAACCGCGGGAAGAGTGATAGGTAGTGATATCCAGAATTCGCCGTATGTTAAAGTTAAATTCAATGTCAAGATGCTGAATACAACTAACGGATACCTAAGGGTTGTTGTGTACAAATACCCGATGAGTTCCGAAGGATATAAAGAGGAAAGAGAAATTTGCGGGATCTATTTAACAAAAAACAAAATTATAAGCTTTAACAAAAGCAAAAAAGAGATAACCAATCTTAACGATGGCTGGAACACGATAACACTCAATATAGATATGATGGATGGAGTTGCAAGCGTGGAGTACAACAATGAGAAGCACATCTTCAACATACCAGCATTTGAAACAAGGAGATACTTCATCTTCAGGGTCGATCCGGGTACTCAAGCGTATATAGATGAGGTGGATCTTAAGGCGGGCTTTGACTACTACGAACTCTTTGACGCGTACACATTCGAGAGAACCACTCCAACCCCTGAAGTCACCACACCATCTACCAAACCCACAACCTTTTACACAACACCAACGACCTTACTTCCGAGATTTTCCGACTTAAAAATACTACTTGACAAAAACTACGAACTCCTCTATCAGACCGAGTACTACGGACACAAATTCTACATAGTGAAGTACTACAACTATATCCCATCGGGAACGGGGGTGGAGATAGTTACAGAGAGCGGTTTAAAGATCGGAGGAGATGACAAGGATTACGCTAAGGCTATCATAGATACATTAAGCATTTCAAAAATTGAAAAAGACTTGCTATATAGGTCGTGGGAGGAAAGACAAAACGGAATTACAACAGTGTATCTAACGATAATTGGGTTTTTGCTGTTCCTACTTGCAGCAATCGCCATAATAATATGGAAGGCTTGAGCTTTGCATAAGCTCTACGGATACATTTACTGATAGGTTACCGGGAGGTGCATTGCATTACTGCCACTCATCAGGTACCGCCTCAAACACAGCCTAAGCTTCCCTGTAGAACCTTAATCTGTGTATTTTTCCGTGAGGCCCAAAAACAGGCACATTACCGGGCATTGGGTTTAGGTTCACCTTCTTCTGGAATTCAGTTTGAGCCTGGAATGTTGATGAGTTAACTGTCAGCACCCCCCTGTAGTAGCTGACACCGTATGTGTGAACATGTCCCGTATGGATAATATCTGGAACCTCATCGATCACGAGTGGGTCATCTTTCTCGGGAGCAAGGGGTGATCTACCACCGTACATCGGCACCAAATGTCTCCGTTTTAGCATCTCCTCTATTGCACCGGTTGGATTCGAATAATCGAGGCGAGGTATCCTCATTATGATATCATCAATACTTCTGCCATGATATATGAGGACTTTCACGCCATTTACATCAATCCAAGCGGGGTTCCCAACATGGATAACATTCTTAGGGAATAAGCTTGCAAACTCTTTGGGAAGTGCTGGTTGAGGTTCAGCCTGTCTTACCGCATCGTGATTTCCGGGTGAGAGAATTACCTTTATCGACTTGGGAATTTCGTCGAAGTGTTCGGCTGCAGATTCGTACTGTCCGTATATGTCAAAGATTTCAAGCTCCTTCTCCTGTCCGGGATAGATTCCCACTCCATCGACAATATCGCCCGCTACAACAATGCACTTCACGGTCTCAGCTAAGTGCTTCATGTATTCGTTCCCTGCCTCTCCTCTCAACCATTTTACGAATACACTCCACGAATCTTCGAGAAAGGTATTGCTCCCGAAGTGGATGTCTGAAATGAAAACTATTGAGAAATCCTTTTTAATCTTTCTGCCATTCTGCGGGACTTCCGGAAAAACAATTCTGTTAGCGATTATCGTGTTCCTTCTAAGTATTCCCGATACCCCTATGACCTCATCCCCTAGTAACTCGGAAGCTACCTCCCTCAATTTTCCGGAAGCTATTACTCCTATTCTCCCGGTCTTATCCTCCAACTCGATAAAGTAGTTACCGCTATTCGTTTCTCTAACATCACATACCATGCCTATTATATCTACATTTTCTGGCTTGATTTTGGTAACCTGCCCTATTTGAATGGCGTTAACCCTTTGTTTTAGGATCCTACAGAGTTTATCGAATCTCGATGTGAAGTGTAGGTGGAAGTCCTCTATTCCTCCTTCACACGACGATATGCCCGTAATGTCTTTCAGAATGTTTATTTTAATATCCTCCACAACATTTCCGCTAACTCCAGAAACTCCTGTCCCCTCAGACACTATTACCTTGGACACCTTTACCTTGGCTTCCAAAATCTTTTTCAGCTCATCTACTGTGATGACGACAGAGCTGGTTTTTTTACACACCTCTTCGATCAAATCTTCGAGGTTTAGATTCATTGACTTCGCTTTTTCCTGCAAAAATTCTACCGCTGAGGGGTTTATGTTAAATCCCCTCTCCGCGAAGAGAGAAATAATTCTCATTGCGACAGGCTCGTTCCTCATTACATGCACACCACTACACCTCTCCCTTATCTATAACATTCGGTGTTTAAAGTAAAGGTCTTTCGAGTGATCTGAAAGTATAAAGTCTGAGAGCGGGTCTGAAACTACGGTCTGAGAGCGGTACCATCAACGGTGTTATTTCGCATTATTCCGATAACATTTAATAGCTCCACAGTACTCCCACTGATACATGGATAGAGATACGATGATTTCATACGGCAAGGAAATCATATCTACTCTGCTTATTGTAGCGGTAATCATCGGTATCGGAATTCTGATTACTGGAACTTGGCCCTTTATGGTTGCGGTTGAGTCGGGGAGTATGGAACCCAACATGCATCGTGGGGATGTTATATTCCTCGTAAGTCCAGACAGGACTGATATAATCCCCTACATCGAAGGTGTCAAGAAAGATTATAAAAGTTTTGGAAGCTACGGAGATGTTATAGTCTATAAGCCGAACGGCAATAGTAACCGAACACCGATAATACATAGAGTTATAGCATATGTAAACAAGGGAGATCCGATTCCAGTGAGAGTCGGAGATAAAATAATGATTACAAACCAGATTGCAGAAAGATCTGGATATATAACTCAAGGGGACCACAACTCCCTCCCAGACCAGCCAATCGTCTCTCAGCCAGTGGATAAAGATTGGATTGTGGGGGTTGCAAAGTTCAGGATACCCTACATAGGGTACTTCAGGCTAATCTTAGGGTAGATAAGATGATTGAGTATCTCTTTGCACTAATTTTGGGATCACTTTTGGGTTTCCTCATCGAACAAAAGAAAAAAGACTGCGAAAGGGAGAAAAGAGTGGTCTCGAATTGCATGAACCTCAGCTTGTTCATCTTGATATTTCTCCTCGGGTTCATAATTGGAAAGAATCTATCCTTCGAGGAACTTGCAGAGGTAGGGCAGATAAGCCTCGTTTTTGCGATTACATCCATGTTTTTCAGCTATACTTTCTCAAAGATCCTGTTCAGGATTGTTAAAATCCGTAGCAGAGGGTGAAATGATGTTCGTAGTGATAGTTGTTGCCATTCTTGCCATCGGATTGGGCTTGGGCTTATCCGGTAAGTTCCTACCGTCCATTGCAGAGAGTGGGCTTTACCTTTTGGTGGAGAACAGTTCTGGTGTTCTCATACACTATGTTCTGGTTTTTTTCATTTTCATCATAGGAGTTGACTTGGGATTAATGGAGTCGAGAATAGAGAAAATAAAGATGTCGTGGAAAAGCGGATTTTTATTGTTTTTAGGAACCGTTTCCGGTTCGCTATTCTCGGGATTCATGTTGCACTACCTCACGGACTATCAGTTGACTATAACTCTCGCGGTTTGTGCAGGAATGGGTTGGTACTCTCTAACTGGGCCGTTTCTCGCCAAAACTTTCGGAGCTATGGCAGGAGCACTCGGATTTACATCCAACTTCATAAGAGAATTCCTTACGATCATCCTCTACCCAAGGCTATCAGATAAAAAAACAGCCATATCCATAGGAGGTGCAACCACAATGGACAGCACACTTCCGATAATAACGAGATTCTCTAACCCGGAAACAGCATTGATAGCATTTATTCACGGATTTTTCGTATCATTGATTGTTCCAGTGCTTCTCTCAATAATATCCAGCTTTTAATTTGAATCGAGGTTTATCAGATAGAAAAATTAAATCAAGGAAATGGTGGTGGTAAAACTGTTTTAAACCATATTTTTGCGTATCCACCTTATGAGTTCGGTTTTCGGCAGAACTCCAACCACTTTGTCAACAGGCTTACCGTTTCTGAAGAAGATCAGGGTTGGGATTGCGGTTATTCCAAATCTGTTTGCTATTCCTTGCTCTTCGGATGTGTTTACTTTCCCAAAAACAACATCTCCGTCATACTCTCTTGCGAGTTCATCGATTATTGGGGCAATCATTTTGCACGGGGCACACCACTCAGCCCAGAAATCCACAACAACATACTTGTTCTCCTTTAATATTTTTTCGAAGTTTGATGAGCTTAAATTAACGGGATAGTTGATTTTTGATGTATTCTCGTCCTGCATCATTTTTTCCATCATCTCTTTCATTTTTTTCTTTCTGATCATCTCAAGTTCGTCCATGTGTTAAAAAGTTACTGCAATATTTTTGAAGATTTCGGAATTTGGATCTCTCTTGTAAAAGCGAAGAATAAATAGTTAACTTTCTCTGATTGGTAGCTGGGGAAGTTATCAAAAAATCGAAAGGGCATTACCGCAAACTTCATAAACCCTTTAAAGTTCAGATTGTAAGGAGAGAGTGGCGAGCATAAATGGATATGGCATGGTGAACATAGCAATGCATAATATGCATGAATAACGCATAACAATCACATCCATCTTTCTTGAGGGCCCGTGGCTCAGCTTGGTTAGAGCGCTCGCCTGATAAGCGAGAGGTCCGGGGTTCAAACCCCCGCGGGCCCATAGTTCATCAAACTTAAGCTTATGAAAACTCTCCACTCTCTCGCAATTATCACCATTTTATCGTAACTTCTTTCTGCATAATCTTTAACGAAACATGTAATTTCTATTTTAGCCATTCTCAAAAAGCATAAATACCCACTCACAGGGGTTATAAATACTGGAAAATCAAGAAAAACAAGTTTATAAAAGAGTTCAAGTCTCCCTCTACGCGATTTAACCCTTAACACCGAGTATCGACTTCTGAGATCTCTTAAACCTCCTTCTCCTTCTTCCTCTTGAATCGTACTTCTGATTCGGTCCAGTTGGTTTATAGTTCTGCCATTTTCCGGGAACCAACCTTACCTGTCCTTTTCGTCCTTTTATTCTGATCCATGTTGTCGTACCAGTTTTACCCATGTTACAATTCCCGTATGACTCATTTTAAAAACATTTTGGTGATCTGTCGGATAGGTTGTTAAGGTATAGCCTTGGGTTCGCACATTCAACACCATATCATAATCTCCATCATTATTAAAATGGAAAACTTAATATCTTGAGTATTCTCATTATCATTAGAATACGAGAAAATTCTTTAAATATATCGAATAATCGCTGAAGGAGGTGCTGAAAATTATCACATTAATGGATGCGGTGATAGGAATTACGGGATTTGTTATAGGGTTTATTCTCATGGAAGTAACCGGTGTCACAAAATTTACATCATCCTCTTCTGTTGAGTTCGAGGAGACTGAAAGCGGTATCGATATGAAATCGATAAATTCAGAGATAGATAAAGCCATAACTCCTGATGTGGAGAGATTCATCAACCTTCGTGAAAAAGTAGGGGAGTTGAGTCAGGGAGAGAGAATATCTTCACTTCACTTGGAGGATGCGGAGGTTATCGAAGAGGAAGAGGAGATGAGTTTCGACAAGTTTATTGATCACCTAACGAGAAAGTACATGCTCGTTGATGCGACGATATCCACAACCGAGGGTTTGCTTGTCGCATCTAACAGCAAAACTCCTGAAGATGATGCTGCAATGGCGACGGAGATGATGGATAAAGTTAAGAACATTTACGGTGGTGTTAAGGAAGTAATCTTAAGTACAGAGGGTGAAAGAAGGTACATTTTCAGAATCACCGGGGAAGAGGAGCTCATCGCTCATTTAAGGTCGAAAAGAGAGCTTACAAATCCGGAAATCAGAGGTTTCAGAAAGGATATTACCCAGTACATGGAGGGATACACATGAATATTCTGAGTATTGTTTTGATGGTTAGCCTGATCACATTACAACCATCAATTGTCAAGCCCGGAGACGAGGTTAAGCTTACGATTCAAGGGGATGATGTGTATGTAATCGAACTTACGGATAGCGATCTCTACTTCAAAGACACAATGTCTAATACAATAAACGCAAGTGCAGGGGAATATATAATTAAGGTAAAATACACAGCCAAACCCGGAACCAAGACCGTAAACATCAGATACCAAAACGGCAGTTTCTATCAGACGAGGAGCATTATCGTCAACGGTTTCTCTGAAGCTGATCTCACATATCTAATACAAAAAGCAGGAGAAATGGAGGAAGAGATAAACAACCTGAATGCACAAATTGCAGAATTGCAGAAGAAGATTTCAGAAGGTCACAAAGAGCCATTTCAAACCCCTGAGTATGTTAAATCACTCGAAGATGAGGTTACAAGCCTGAAGAGTGAACTCATTAAGAAGGATCAGGAGCTTGAGAGCCTAAACGCACAAATTAAGGAGCTAAATAAACAGATCAGCCAGCTTAATTCAGAGATTGGCCAGTATCAGCTTGAGAAGGTCGAATACGAAAAACTAAAAAAACTCGGATCGCCGACCTTTATAGAGTTCACTAGATTCGGGTTCTTCTTCATGGTCGCATTCACTGTGGGTATTTTAATTTCTCTGTTAAGGAGGTGAAATTTTTTGACAAGAATCATTACCGTTGCATCCGGTAAAGGGGGTGTTGGTAAAACCGTCCTTTCAGCTAACTTGGGAATAGTTCTCTCCTTGTACGGAAAGGATGTCACAATATTGGATGCGGACATAGCTATGGCAAACCTTGAGCTAATTCTCGGGATGGAAGGAATGCCGGTCACACTCCAGCATGTCTTAGCGGGAGAGGCGTCGATAGATGAGGCAATTTACAGCGGTCCGGGAGGGGTTAAAGTAGTCCCCGCAGGGATCTCCTTGGAGGGTTTGAGGAAGGTAAATCCAGATCTCTTGGAAAATGTGCTTCTTGCAATTTTAGAAAGAACAGACATACTAATTCTCGACGCCCCTGCAGGACTCGAAAAAAGTGCCATCATTGCATTAGCATCTGCAAACGAGCTTTTACTCGTGGTTAATCCGGAAATATCTTCCATAACCGACGGTCTGAAAACAAAAATGGTTGCAGAAAGACTCGGAACGAAATTATTGGGAATCGTTGTAAATAGAGTAACCTCCTCTGGAATAGAGATGGCTAAGAAAGAGATCGAGGCTATTCTGGAAGGAAAGGTTATCTCCGTGATTCCGGAAGACCCCGAAGTTAGAAAATCCGCAGCGTTTGGTCATCCAGTCGTTCTCAGATCTCCAAACTCACCTGCGGCAAAGGCAATCAAGCAACTTGCTGCAAAAATAGGTGGAGTGGAGTATAAGGAGGAGAAAGAGGCTAAGGAGTCAGCCATATCAAGATTTTTAAGAATATTTAGGAGGTGATGGATTGGCAATATTTGAATCCGTAATCCTTGTTTTGCTGGTTATAAGCTTGGTTATGAACATCTTTCTCTATGCTAAGGTAAAACAGCTGAACAAGGAGCTACAGGAGGTAAGTAGCAAGGTAGACTTGACCAAAGAGGAGTTGTCCCAGATAAGATCGAGAATAAACAGGATGAAGGGTGAACTTTAATTCCTTTTTTTAACCATTTTTGTATTTTGTTTGCGGTTCATTACTTGCGGTTTTCTTGTTTTTTAGTAGTTTTGTAATCCTGTAATTTTGGGGCTTGCTGTCAGTTCTTGCTTAGAAATCCTTACCACCATCATCTCTACCATTCTCCGGAATTTGTTCCATTCTCAACAACTATACCTAAATTACAGGAAAAAGCTTTTATAGTGAGAAGATTACTATTCTGCATGACTGAGAGGAAGATCTTACTCGACGAGAACGAGATGCCAGACAAATGGTACAACATTCTTCCCGATCTACCGGAACCCCTTCCACCGCCATTGCATCCCGCAACTAAAGAACCTTTGAAGGCCGAGGATCTAAAACCAATTTTTCCGATGGAGTTGATAAAGCAGGAGATGAGTGGTGAGAAGTTCATCCGAATACCCAGAGAAATAATGGATATTTACAGATTATGGAGACCTACCCCTCTCATAAGAGCGGAAAGGTTGGAAAAATACCTGAAAACTCCGGCAAAGATATACTACAAATACGAAGGGGTCAGTCCCCCGGGAAGTCATAAACCAAATACTGCAGTAGCTCAGGCTTACTATAACATGAAAGAAGGCGTTGAAAGATTGACTACAGAAACCGGAGCGGGGCAATGGGGCTCTGCACTATGTTTTGCAACATCCCTCTTCGATATGAAGTGCACAGTGTATATGGTCAAAGTCAGCTACACGCAGAAGCCGTACAGAAGGATTATGATGGAGACTTGGGGTGGAGAAGTGATTCCGAGCCCCTCGAACAGAACTGAGAGCGGAAGAAGGATACTTGAAAACGACCCAGATAGTCCGGGAAGCTTAGGCATAGCTATAAGTGAAGCTGTTGAGGATGCGGTAAAAAACGAGGATACAAAGTACAGTCTCGGAAGTGTTCTAAACCATGTGCTCCTGCATCAAACAATCATAGGTCTCGAAACCAAGAAACAACTCGAGAAAGTGGATGAGAAACCAGATGTAATTATTGGTTGCGTAGGTGGTGGAAGCAACTTCTCGGGGCTGGCATATCCCTTCGTGAAGGATAGCATGAATGGGGGAATTAGAATCATAGCAGTTGAGCCTTCTGCTTGCCCAACACTAACGAAAGGAGAGTACACATACGATTATGGTGATACAGTGGGTTTAACTCCGCTCATAAAGATGTACACCTTGGGGCACGACTTTGTACCACCACCAATTCACGCTGGAGGGTTGAGATACCACGGAGATGCTCCAACTCTCAGCTTACTTGTTGCAAAAAGGGTTATTGAGGCGGTTGCGGTAAAACAGATTCCAACTTTCGAAGCAGGCATGATTTTCGCACGAACTGAAGGAATAGTGCCCGCTCCCGAATCCAATCATGCGATAAGGGTTGCAATTGATGAAGCCCTAAGAGCAAAAGAGAATGGTGAGGAGAGGGTTATCGTATTCGGACTTAGCGGACACGGATACTTCGATCTGTCCGCTTATGACTCCTACATCAATGGAAAGCTGAATGACACCTGATTTTTTCTTGTTTTTTACACTGTTATGTATGGTTGAGTTGTGCTCTTTCCAACGAATTGGAAAATCGAACAAAACCGTAACATTTAAATTATCATTAAAAATTATTCTATACCATGGATAATAAGATCGTTCTGCTCGCCATTGTTCTGATTCTCGGAGGAGTGATGTATGTTTTCTATCAAATCCCCGTACAGAAAAACATCGTTTTCGTTTCGGATGTGGAGGGGTGTGCTGCGAACCTATCTAACCCATCAAATCAATCGAATCCACCAATCTCAGCAAAATCCTTTAAAAATGAGCAGGAACCTGATATCGAGGTGATTGAGGACAAGATAGTATACTCGAGAGCGATCTCCCACCTCTGTTGCAGAAAAGTCGAACTCAAGCACGAGGTTGAGGGTTCTACAATAAACATCTACGAGGTCTGGAGCGGAGTCGGTTGCAAGTGCATCTGTTTTTCCAGAATCACAGCAAAGCTCAGTACAGCAGCAGGAGAATACACCGTTAATGTATATGAAACTGGAACGAAACCAAACGGTGAGCCGATGGGAAGAAAACTGATCATATCAAAGGTTGTAGATGTGAATACCAGAAACTGAGAATAAAAAAATAAGTTATGCCTTTTCAAGCTCGAACTCCTTGTGCAAAACTCTTACAGCATCCTTTCCCTCCTTTTTGGACACTGCGAAAGACACATTGAACTCCGAGCAACTCTGACTTATCATAATTACATTTATCTTGTTTCTGCCGAGCGAGGAGAATATTCTTCCAGCAACACCCGGAGTTCCCGCCATACCAGAACCAACAGCACTTACAACCGCAATATTATCCATTTTCTTCACAGAGACTATTCCGTTCTCGAGAGGTTTGAGGGCTGAGTACGCCCTGTCTATGTCCGCCTCATCCACAACGATTGAAAGATTGAGTTCAGATGAGCTTTGGGATACCATTATGACATTGACTCTCTCCCTCGACAACCTTCTGAAGACATCTGACATTATTTCTGCAAAATCAAATCCCGCCCCACTTATATTAACAATTGCAACCTTCTCTATCAAACTCAGAGCTTTTACTATGTCCTTTGATGAGTTGCTTTCTCTTTTTATTACAGTTCCCTCTGCATCCGGATTGAAAGTATTCTTTATTCTAACAGGGATTCCCTTTCTCATCACCGGCTCGATGGCTCTGGGGTGTAGTATCTTCGCTCCGAAGTGGGAGAGTTCCATCGCCTCTTGGTAAGATATTTCGGGGATAAGCCTCGCTTCAGGAACGATTTTCGGATCCGTTGTGAGGACTCCATCTACCTCCTTCCACAACCATACCTCATCCGCGTCAAGAGCAGAGGCAATAAGGGTTGCGGTGAGGTCGCTTCCACCTCTTCCGAGGGTTGTTATACTTCCATCCTCTGCAACTCCGATGAAACCAGTTATGACGGGTGTGGATTTTTTAATTCGTAACAACGGATCAAGTCTGCTTTTTACGGTAGAGTAAACTTCTGGGAGTGGTTTCGCCCTTCCAAAATTTCTGTCAGTTATTATTCCTACATCTCCTCCGGTTAGAGCTACCGAATCTACACCTATGGAAAGAAGAGATGCAGAAACTATAGGAGCTGAAAGCCTCTCCCCAAACGATTGAATGTAATCCATACTTCTCTTGGTGAGCTCTCCGAGATAACCTATTCCAAGCAGAACCTTTTCCAGCTCATCGAGAAGCTTATCTATCTTCTCAAACACCTTCGTCTGAATATCTGGATTCTTAACAGCAGTACTAATAGCTTCGTAATGTTTTTTAGTTAGCTCAGCAATGAAAAGCTTGATAAAACTGGAGGAGAAGTCTTTATAGCATTTTGTTGCAGCTTCAATTAACGAGTCTGTAACCCCCGCCATTGCGGAAACTACAACCACTTTTTCGTATTCTTCGAACTTCTTTACAAGATTCGCTACATGGAATATGCTTTCTCCATCCTTCAGACTCGCTCCGCCAAATTTCATGACGACCCTCATGCTATCTCCTCCAGTTTTCCAGTATTACAGTTGGTAATATTAACTCAAACCACCTTTCCTAAAAAGGACGGGAATATAAATTTTTTCCTGAAATTAGATGTTTGATGCCAAATTTTCAATTACTAAGTTAAAGAGCAAACCTAAACTTGTTTTTATTGCAAAAATAATCCTAAAAATAGTCTTAAATCAGGTTAAAGAACTTATCTTGGATGCAAGTCTTGCAAGAACATCCTTTCTTCTGGCTGGGATGAACTTGATAGAACCGACCACAAGATGCCCTCCACCTTCAATTCCAGCATTCGGAAGCTCATTCTGAAGCTCTCTAACCATCCCGGGTATGTCCAAGCTTACCCCCTCACTCCTTATGATCGCAAAATCAGGACCATAACCAATCGTGACAATCCTTGGGCACTCTTTCTTTAGCCTGTCATGTAGCTCTCCAGTAAGTTTTCCCGGAGGAGGAAATGTGAACCTCTTGGTGTAGTTTTCAATGTCGAGGGCAACGAGATGAATCCTGTTAGGCAGTTTCTGAACTTTGTATCCCCCTTCTATGCTCTTTAGCTGTTCCTCTATGGAGTTTTTCGCATAATTAGCCAGCATTGAAACGAGTTTTTTCTGCCTGTCAATCCTACCAAACCCGAGGATTTCTCTAACTATCTGGTTGCCATCTCTGAACCTCAAATAGAATGCCTCATACTCAAGAGCCAAAGCTATATCTTTCATTTCGTCAACTGAGAAATCAGATAGTTCGAGGTATTTTTCAACCTCGCCCTCGGCTCTGTCTCCAACAATGGATATTGCAGGTAGGTTCTTAAGTTCTCGATCCAACTCGCCATCACTAATCATCCTTGCTATCTCCGTGCAGAGTATTCCCGATGTGTAGTTGCTGTCTCCCCCTACCTTGTATGGATTTACATGATGCAGAAGATATCTGTCAACCTCATCATCCGGAAAATGATGGTCTATTGTTATTATGTCCGCTCCGAAAGTTATAAACTGCCTTATTGCTGGAATGTCTTCGTAGCCTGAACCATTGTCCACCAAAACGATGACTGGAATTTTGTCTCCGTGTCTCTCCATATCCTCGAGTGAGTCGTCCAGATCTTTAACCACATCCTCGAGCTCGTAAAACGGAGCCCTTGAAACTTTCCTTTTCACGAGAAAATACTTCGCGTCGGGATCGGATACAGTTTTCTCCACTAAATCGATTAGAGCTGTTTCGAGTGCAACACCACCGCAAATTCCGTCAGCATCCCAGTGATGCCTGATTATAATAGGTCTCGAGTTGAAAACAGCCTTCCTTAACTCTTTCGCAACCAGCAACATCTCATCCTTCAGCTTCTCGAGAACATCGGATTCAATCAGAAATCCTCTATGAATGGGAGTACTTCTTATCTCGATTTCCTCCTGAATCTTCTTAGATATCTCGCTCGCCTCCTCCCCGAGCAACCTTTCCATCTCGAGAATCTCCACCTCTATGTTTGTACCCCTTCTTCTTACTATCCCACTTATTTTCACCGCGGTATCAACATCTATCTCGGGATACGCTCTCTCTCCACCCTCAAAAGCGACACCTTTACATACTCCAGTCTCATCGAGGATGGTGAAAATAGTTGGACCGCCTGTCATTCTAATATGGGTAATTATACCTGTTAACTCCACGAGTTTTCCTGTAAATGAGCTTAACTCCTCAATTTTTATCTTTGGAGCGGATTTTGATACTTCAATTACAGCATAGTCGTCGATTTTCACAGGTTGAAGGTCAATCTCTCCGCTCCCTCTTATTCCGTGAATTCTCACAACAACCTCATCTCCTTCCTTTAAATCCATGTTGGATGCAGATTTTCTTGGAATGAGTCCTCTTAACCTCTTATTCAGACTTACAAAGATGCCTATCTCAGCTATTGAGTCAACGAATCCAACATAGTTTCTGTTAAGTTTCAAATCTTCAATTCCACAGCTATTCCTCAAGAGATAGGCATGAGGTTTTTTCGAGCATTTATGGCATAGATCGAATTCTCCTTTTATTGGAACACCGCACATTTTGCATTTGCTTGCTTTTCCACTTCCCTTACATGTGTTACAGATCTCCATTCTTTTCTGCACTCCAGTACCACCGCACGCTCCACATACTCCCTTCAAAAATAGCTGTAGCTGTTCACCCGTTAGCTCTTCGGTTAGCTTCGGATCGAAACCCTTCGTTTTCCCCTTTCCATCGCATACCGGGCACTTGTACTCTACCTCAACAATACCTTTGCCGTCACAATTGCCACACTTCATTAGAAAGATCCTCCCCTCCATTTACTATTCCACTTCTGAGATCTCTGAGATTGAAGAGTTCATAATAGAGAACACCTTATACAGAGTTCCGTGATAGCTCAATCTTGAAGTTAACCTCTTTTTGAACATATTCCAAGCATACTCATCAACTTCGAATTCAACATCTGAGTACCTCACATCCTTCAAAACCAGCCCGTAGGGTGGAGAGGGTTCCATTCTTTCTGTATATTTCTCGGGTGTTAGCATAGATTCCAACCAGTTCAGATCTCTAACACCCTTGCCTATCATCTCCAGAGCTGTGGCAATATTTCTCACCATATTCCATGTAAATGCATTGCCTTCAAGTTCGATTGTAATGAATTTGTCGTCGATTCTCACATCAACCGATCTCAGAGTTCTAATGTTACTCGAAGATTCGGAGAACTTCTTTGTGAAGTTGGAGAAGTCGTGAGTTCCTTCGATCATTGACGCAGCCTTCCTCATTACGGATACATCCACATCGCTTTTAAGCAGAACATATGAGTAAACTCTTGAAACCGCCTGTTTTCTCGGATCAAAGTCATCATCTACCTTTGCCCAAGCCCACACTGTTATGTCCTCGGGTAGCTTGGAGTTAAGAACCCTCGGAAAACACTTTTTAATCTCCACATCTATTGCGAAAACATTTCCCAGAGCGTGAACTCCTGCATCAGTTCTGCTTGAACATCTGTACCTTGCAAGTCCCGGATCTATTCCAAGCTCGTTGAAAGCTCTGAATAGCTCACCCTCTACCGTTCTGAGATTCGGTTGATACTGCGATCCAAAAAAGTTCTCTCCGAAATAACCGAATTTATATGCAATCCTCATAATAAAAAATTATTTTTCTTTGGATATTATCGATGAAATGAACTCATTAACTGTATTGAGCTTTCTGCTCAACACATCCTTTACATTCTTCTGCCCCTGATAGAATCCCACTGCTGCACCCACGATAAACAGGAAGTCAATGTCATCAAGCTGATACTTGTCCTTTATCTCCATCAACTTCTTAGCCCTACTTTGCGGGAGTCCGTTTACGAGTTCCTCTTCCTTTTCAAGCTTTTCAAGAACTCTTTCATCCACGCTCCATTCATTTTTTAACTCTTCAAACGCATCCCACAGCAGGGATTTCTTTGTCTGGATGTCCATCTCCACCACCTTTTCACAACTAATTTTCAGCGTATTTAAATTTTTGCGATTTGTTGATCTGTTGGGTTAACTATGTTTTGAACCCTTCATTCAGCAACTTCCTCGTGTAGTGAATTCTCTGAATTGCTGTGAAGTGAGACAGAATTGCGACGATTATAACTGCCTCTACGAGGTAATTCGTTACAATCCCTAAAAATATTATGATCAATCTTTCCCCTCTTTCAGCAATCCCTACATCGCATTTTTCTATTATTTTCTCCGCTCTGGCTCTTGTATAGCTTACGAGCAGAGCTCCACTCATAGCAAGTACGACATAAACCCAATCCACACCGTAAATTCCGAGTGAGAGAAAGATAGCGACATCGACATACCTGTCGAAAACCGAGTCCAGAAACCCGCCAAACTTCGTTGTGAGTGTTTGATTTCTTGCAAGGGCACCATCCAGCATGTCAAAAAAACCGCTCAATAGGATCGTTAGCCCACCGTAGAGTATATTCTTCGTAGCGATCAAATAAGCTGAGAGAAAACCCGTGAATAACCCTATAATCGTTATGTGGTTTGGTTTAATCCCAACTTTGAATAGTATGGAAGTCAAGGGATTTAAAAAATCTGTGATTTTCGATTTCAGGAAACTGAACATAATCCAGAAATCGAAAAAGGGTATAAAATTTTTTGGTCGCTAAGCTATCCGCCACTCTACCTCCATATCTTGCCACGATAGTGTCCCGTTATCGGACACCCCAGACACAGCTCGTTTTCCCAGTAATCACACGCTCCACAATCAGAGTTGCAAGGTGGTGTATCGGATCTCTCCACATGCACTTTCATCGGCACGACTGTGTCCTTTTCCGCCCTTACGATAATCCCAACATCGATATCATATACATTCGGATCGGGACGAATATGCTGGTCTACGATAGCCTCAAGGGTTGACAAATCCTCACCGATAAACATCATTGTTAAATTCTTATTCCCCGCGACAATAAAGCCGTTAAGGAAGAAAGGACACCCGGTAAACACATTTATCAGTTCTCTCGGTTGTCTACACTTAACATCAACTTTGAGGATATACAGTCCCGCATTTTTTAGATTTACACCATAAGTGTGGTTTATTATTCCAAGCTCCCTCATTTTCTTTATTCTTGCTCCAACGGATGGTTGTGAGAGCCCTACAACCTTTGCAATCTCGTTTTGGGATATCTCCGGATTCTGTTCGAGAATCTCGAGTATCATTTTATCTTTTTCATCGAGTTCAAAAACTCCTACCATGACAAAACCCCCTTAACCAAACTTTACATCAACTTATAAAAAATTAGCGATTTTCGATTATTATAAAAGGTAGATTCGGGAGCGAATTTTATGATACACAAAATATTGTAAAACCACATGTTCGAATTCTTAAGAATAAATAAATGGGTTAAAGCCATGACGAATTAATTAACATTGTTTATTTTTTAAAAAGTTTTCCTAAGCTCTTCGTATCCCAAATTGAGAGATTTTAGATGAAAACACATCACCGTATTCTTTTAGAATTTCTGTCGGGCAATCCGTGAACACGACCTTTCCCAGCATAACCATGGATGCCTTGTATCCCAAATGCTCCACCTCTCTAATAATTTCGAGTACCTCGTCGTCCATGAGACCCGTCTTTAAAGCAAATTCATTCGAGAGGAGGAATATCGAATCAAAGGTTGGATTTCTCAAAAACTTTTCAAGAGCTATTCCACCATGATACTGTATCGATCTTACAATCTCATCATCCTTCAAGATTTTCGAGGTTGAGATGTCTCCGAGCATAAGAAAATTGATCTCTTTATCGAACAAAAACTTCTCAACCCTCGCCTTTGATGGGGCTCCAGCCTTTTTTCTAACAACAACACCGCCATAACTCTGGCAAACCACATCTCCCAAGCCAGTGGCACACCTAACCTCGCACTCATGCACGAGATCCGCAACCTCAAAAAAACCCTTGTTCATGTTTAATGCCTCGCTAACAGCGAAAGCAGATGATAGGCATGCAGATGCACTGAAACCAAAACCGTATCCCGGTGGTATATCCGATTTAAGATTTAGATTTAGTCCGATATCTGAGTAGCCCATTATGAGCTTTTCAAGGACCAAATCAAGTGTTGGAAATGTAAATTTGCGGGAATTTAACCTGATCTCCACCGAGTCTGATCTTTCTAACTCTGCAGTAACACCACTCTCGAGGTTTATTCCGACCCCTGTCGATCCGATATTCTCAAAATCTTCAGGGTTTTTACCGTGAAAAGGTGAGAAAAAGGCTGTTATGCTCGCGGGTGAGAAGTATCTAAATTTAAATTTAGGCTCAGGTGTATCTTTGAGCGTATCTCCAAGGGCAACCATACCCAACCATTCCCATGCCCTTTACCTCAGCTAAGTACATCTTCAATGTAGGCTCTAACTATGTGTTCCGCAACCTCGGATTTCAATCCTTCAATCCACTCCTTTCTCTTCGATGTTATGACCAAAACCTTCGTATCCACAGTACCCATTCCTTTTTCAAGAACATCGTTTGCAACAACCATTGACAGCTTGTCGGACAACATTTTCTCATACGCAATGTTGTATAGCTCATCTCCAACCCCTGTTTCAGCTTTGAAACCTATAACCTCTCCATCGTAGATCTCTCTGATCTTATGCAGAATTTTCGGAGCAGCCTTCAAATGAAGGATTAGTTCATCCTGAGTTTTGATTTTGCTTTCCGCCATTTCTATCGTAAAATCAGCTGCAGCAGCAGATGAAACGAATAAGTCACATCCTCTCTTAACTTCGGTTATGCTTGCATTCAGCATCTCCTCCACACTTCTAACGGATACCTCTCTGAAATTTGGAAGGTGAACATTTCTCGGCTTGGATGTGATTACAACCACATCCCCCCCTCTTCTCCACAACTCGAGGGCGATTTCGTGACCCATAAGCCCCGAACTCCGGTTGCTTATAAATCTGATCGGATCGATCTGCTCGAATGTCGGTCCAGAGGTTACAATAATTCGTTTTCCCTCGAATTCTTTACCGTAAAGTTTCCTCTCCACATGAAGACATATCGATTCTATGTCCGCAAACTTAGCCTTGAACTCCTCGTAAACAGGTTCTACGAATTCAACCCCCATCTCCTTCAGCTTTTCAATGTTTTTCGATACCGCTAAATTCTTGATCATGCTTTCATGCATGGCAGGAGCAATAACTATCGGCTTTCCCGAACCCATGGCGGTAGTCGCCATTGTTGTGACCGGAGTGTCGTCAATCCCGTTTGCAATTTTCGATATTGTGTTGGCTGTTGCAGGAGCTATGAGTAGGAGATCTGCAACACCATCCATACCCAGAAGCTCCACATGTTCAACCTTTCCTGTTATCTCGGTTATGACCTTGTTATCGGTTGCGAATTCGAGTGAGTATGGATGAATAATCTTTCTCGCAGATTTGCTCATAACGGGAATGACCTCTGCACCCCTTCTGATAAGCTCTCTCGATAGCTTCACGGTTTCCACTGCAGAGATGCTACCAGTTACAGCGAGAACGATCTTTTTCCCTTCCAACTTTTTATTTCTCATACCTCTTATTCTCCTTAGATGCATACACCTCACCAATCTCCGAGTTTTCACTCAACTTTGCTCTCTCAACTTTACTCCTCCATCCAATTTCACCTAATTTCATCCAATTTCCCGTTCTTCATCTCCTTAGCTGAGATGTGTTTCTTCACAGCAGATAAAAACACTTGTGGATTTCCAAACTCAACCGCTCTTCTGTAGGCAGGTCTCTTTAAAACATCTTCGATTTTTTCGAGTTTCAACGAAATAAGCTTAAGCTTTTCTTTATCTACATCTATGAAGCTGATATCCTCACGAACTTCCTCCTCTTCCTCCTCTATTATGAATTTTCTTGCCTCTTTAACCTTATTTTTACTTAAGATCCTTTTTACAGCGTTTTCCCAAGAGTCCCTCCAAGGAAGATTGCGAATCAGCTCTTTTGTGAAAATATTCTTTCTCTCAACATTTATCAAATCGTAAGGACAGGAGTTCTCACAAGCTCCACAGTAGATGCAGAATTCTTCATTAAATTCAACCCTCGATTTGTCCTTCGAAACATACCACACATTGTTGTGCTTACATATCTTTATACACGCGGAACACCCCACCGGATCACATCTATACATTCTCGCCTCAAAAAGAGATAATTCTCCCTCTGCTGGCTTAATTGTTTTAACAGCATTATATGGACATATTTTCTCACAGTAAGAGCAGTTAGAGCATAGATCTTGATCAATATTGATCTTGGCTATCTCTTCCGGCAATTCAAACCTAACTCTCTCCCCTCCCTCGATTTTTATTGCCTTTTCTGGGCAAACCTCTTCGCACAACTTACAGAAATCACATTTCTCTTTGTCTATGAGTATCTCCTTCTCATATGGCATTATATCGAACGGTTTTGGATCCCTCTCCACCATAGCAAAAACATCACAGAATTCCGCACATATTCCACACTGGTTGCACCTCTCGTAGTCTATCTTTATGTCTCCTCTCAAACCCTCATTTCTTAAGTTGATGTCCTGTCTTCTCAGTACTATCTCCCTCTTTATGGCATTCGTTGGACAGACCTTTGAACATAGAGTACATTCAACACACTTCTCTTCGTATTTGTAGGTGTAAGAGATAGGAGATATGGGTAGAGACGATCTCTCAACTTTCTCTCCGTTAATTCGGAACTCAAAGCAATCAAAAGGACAGAATGCATAACAAATTCCACAGTATGCACACTTTACATGGTCTACAATTACTGGTGGGATATCAAGCCCGAGAGCTATATCATGGATTGGTCCGAGATCTATCGCAGAAACTGGACAGGCGAATACACATATTCCGCATCCATTACACCTTCTGTAGTCGTAGATGAGCTCTCTCAACTCATCTTCAGTTTCTTGGAAGAATGTGAATACATCTTCCAGTTTTACATCTCTTTTTATCTCCATCAACTACCTCCTTCTTCGTTCCTCTTTATCCTTTCATCATCACTCGAATCCACAGCATCTATATCCTCTTCTATCGGTCCGAGTGTCTTAAGCTTCTCAACGAACCTCGATATATCTGAGACGATCTCCATTGCCTCTCCAGCGGAGTGCCAAGAAGTTGTTATCCTCTCCGGATTTATTCCCACTTCCTCCAAAGCCATTCTTAGAGCTGAAACTCTATCCATAGCCCTATAATTTCCATATTTGAAGTGACATTCCCCCATCCTACAACCTGAAACCATCACACCATCCACACCGCTCTTCAACGCATGAAGTATCCATTCTGGATTCACTCTTCCAGAGCATAGCGTTCGAATGACCCTGACATTAGGATCGTACTGGATTTTGAATGTGCCAGCAAGGTCTATCGCCCCATAACTGCAGTACCAACATGCAAAGACAAGAATTAGGGGATGTACCTTCTTATCACTTGCAAGGGCGGATATCTGAGATATTATTGAGCTGTCACTGAAATATCCCATGTCTATTGCAGATACCGGACACGCAGATGCACACACTCCACACATCATGCATGAGTTTGGATCGACTACCGCCTTCTTGTTCTCCATATGGATTGCGTTGAAATTGCAAACCTTCAGACAAATACCACATCCAACACATTTCTCCGGATCGACAAATGCGTAGTACGGGTCAAGTTCAGTTGCACCCTTCAGCATCATCTGAATTGCCTTAGATGATGCGAGTCCAGCAGTTGCAATTGAGTCCTGAATATCCTTCGGTCCGGAAGATGTGCCGGCTAAGAATATGCCTCTAACATCGGTTTCGGCAGGTTTAAGCTTTGGATGCGCCTGTTCGAAGAATCCATCCTCCCCTAATGCAATACCGAGTTTCGTCGCCACATCCGTGTTCGGCTCCATCCCCACGGATAACACCACGAGGTCGAACTCCTCCTCTCTGAACTCATTAGTTAGTGTGTTCTCAAAGCTCAAAACGAGATTTGAGTTATCTGTTTCCCATATTTCTGCAACTCTTGATCTAATGAATTTAACGCCCGCTGACTGTGCTCTTTTGTAGAACTCCTCGTACATCCTTCCGCATGCCCTTATGTCAATATAGAATATACAAACCTCGGACTCAGGATACCTTTCCCTTATCGTGTAGGCGTTCTTCAAAGCTGACATGCAACAAACCCTACTGCAGTACTTGTTTGTTTTCTCATCTCTGCTCCCAACACACTGAATGAATGCAATCCGCTTGGGTATTTTGGAATCCGAAGGTCTTAGCAATACACCTCCAGTAGGACCGGATGCAGAGAGCAGTCTCTCGAGTTCGAGGCTTGTTATAACATTCTCGTAAACACCATAGCCATACTCACTTTTCTTCCGTGCATCAAATGCCCTGAAACCCGTTGCGACAATTATCGTTCCAACTTCAATTTCTATCTCCTCAACATTCTGAGTGAAATCAATAGCCGACGGTTCGCAAGCCTTCTCGCAGAGCTTGCACCCTATGCAATTTTCCCAATCGATAACTGCATACAGGGGTGTGGACTGTGGTATCGGGATGTAAATTGCCTTCCTCGTTCCGATGGTGTATTCGAATTCACTCGGAACCTCTACCGGGCATACGGAGGAGCAGTCATCTATGCATCCCTTGCACTTTGAGATGTCAACATATCTTGGATACTTCGCTATCCTAACGATGAAGTTTCCAGTGTGACCTGAGATCGATTTTACCTCCGCATTGGTTATCACTTCTATGTTGGGATGATTCCAAGCCTCACTCATTTTCGGTGCGAGGATACATATGGAGCAGTCGTTAGTCGAGAAGACCTCGTTAAGTGTTGCCATATGCCCTCCGATGGTTGGCTTTTTCTCAACAAGGTAGACCTTTATCCCAGAATCTGCAATGTTGAGAGCGGACTCTATTCCAGCTATCCCTCCTCCAATTACAAGAGCTGATTTCTTTACCTCCCTACCAACCCTCTCAAGAGGTTTAAGGCTTGAAACTTTGGCTATTGCCATTCTGAGAAGGTCTTTCGCCTTTATGTTTGCAAGATACGGTGTTGATGAGTGTACCCATGAGCATTGCTCCCTTATGTTAGCCATGACAACCATGTATGGATTTATTCCCGCTCTCAGTGCGACATTTCTGAATGTTGCCTCATGAAGCTTTGGACTGCAAGCGGAGATTACGATCCTGTCAAGGTTATACTTCTTTATGGCGTCGATTATCTCCTCCTGAGCGGAATCGGAGCATGAGTATTTTATATCCTCAGCATAGACTACATTCTCAAATGTTCTTGCATAGTTCACTAACTCCTCCACATCGATAACCCTTGCAATATTGAGTCCACAATGACAGACGAACACGCCAATCCTCATCGGATCTCCTCGTTAGAATTTGATTGGGGGATGATAGTCTGATAACGCCTGAAGGGAATTATAATATTTTTGTTGTTATTTACTTGTTGTTACTGTTATTTACACTCTTGCAACTTCGCATCCCTCAACTTTGCATTCTTCGTTTCCCAAGGAAGCTCCAACGATTAGCCAGCAGTCATACTACCATATCGAGGTTATGCAAATTTACTGTATCGAGGTTATGCAGAACTGTGCAAATACCAAATCGCAAAAACCACAAATTAAAATAACCGTAGGTAGTCCAAGGTTTGTGAAACTCGTTGCGGTATCAGTTTACGGAATTGATAAGCCGGGAATCATAAAGTCGATCTCGGAAATACTCGCCAAAAACAATGCAAACATAGTTGACATAGAGCAGACCGTACTTCAGGGAATTTTCACTATGTTTCTAATTGCAGACATAACCAAGTGCAAAGTTTCTGTCGATAGTTTGAGAACTCAGCTTGTGGAAAAGGGCAGAGAAATTAGTGTGAATGTGGATGTATCCCCGTTTTCTCGCCCAAAAAAGAGTGAGAAGAACCTTTACATCCTCACGGTTTTGGGCGAGGACAGGGTTGGGATAGTGTATAACATCTCCAAATTGCTGTATGAAATGGGGGTAAACATCGAGAAGACAAGCCTAACCGCAAGAGACAGACTCATCTCCATAGACTTCATCATAGACATCAGACACTCCAACCAAGACGAAGTAAGAAACAGAATAAGGGAGTTCGTTGAAGGAATCGGAATGGATGTCGTTCTCAGACCATACAGAGAGCAAGAAAGGGCGAAAAGACTGATCGTTTTCGATATGGATTCCACGATAGTGGATGCAGAAATAATAGATGAAATAGCAAAGGTTGCAGGAGTAGAGGAAGAGGTTAAAGAGCTTACAGCAAAGGCTATGAACGGAGAGATAAGCTTCGAGGAGGCTCTCAAGGAGAGGGTTAAGCTACTACAAGGCTTGCCGGTTTCCGCTCTTGAAAAAATATACAGTGAAATTAGGCTTACCGAAGGTGCGAAAGAGCTTATAAAAAGCTTGAAGGAATCAGGATATGTTGTTGCATTGGTTAGCGGTGGATTTACGTATTTTACTGAGAAGTTGAGGAAGGAGCTGGATCTCGATTATGCATTCGGTAACGAACTTGAAATAAAAGATGGAGTGCTTACAGGTAACATTAAGGGGAAAATAATCGATGCAAAGGAGAAAGCAAGAATTATACAGTGGATTGCAGAAAAGGAAGGCATCAAAAAGGAGGACATAGTTGCGGTTGGTGATGGGGCTAATGATAGAATAATGATAGAGAATGCGGGCTTGGGAATTGCCTTCAACGCAAAGAAAGCCCTTAAAGAGGTTGCGGATGGATCCATCTCAAAAGAGAACCTCATCGGGATAGCAAGCATTTTAAGGCTGAGCAATGCATTCAAAAAGAGAATCTAAACTGTTAGGCTGTAAATTCGACCAGCCAGAGTTGTTGTCTCCTCACATCTCACATCATCATTATTATACCAAAAACGATTTTAACAATAAATATAATTACAAATCTCCATGGATCAATTCCTTAACAGTGAATTCTTCAACTGGGTGGACTTCATAGCGGAAGAAATAAAGAAGTACGAAGGAGAGAAAATTACGATAGTCCACCACAACGATGCTGATGGGCTGACATCTGGGGCAATTCTCTCGAGATTTTGTGAGTGCATAAACAAGGAGCCGGAGTTAATCTGCATCGAGAAAGTCCACCCGAGGATAATCGAAAGAATACACGAAGGAAAAGAAGACGAGATCATATTCTATACTGATCTCGCAGGATTGGCTGCAAAGATGATTGATAAAATTGATGCAAACAGAAACAAGGTTATTATAATAGACCACCATCCCGCAAAAGCGATAGACAGTGAAAATGTAATTGTTTTTGACTCAGAAATAGTTGGAATCTCGGGAGATTTGTTTACCTCTGCTTCAACACTGAACTACATAATATCGACTTCTATAACTAAGGACATGAGGAGGTATGCATATCTTGCTGTTGTTGGAGCGGTAGGAGATTACCACGACAGATCTGGAGGTGTGCTCGGCTTGGATAGATTTGCGGTTGATGAAGCAGTCCATCTTGGACAGGTTAAGATAAAAATTGAGAATGTAAGGGAGAGGTACTACATTAAGTTCTTCGACGAGTTTGCTGATGTTATTGCAAGAAGGCTGACAACCCTTGGGGCGATAGGATACGAAGAGATGGGTTATAAAAAGGGCATCAAAGCGTGCATTGATGGGTTTACCGAAGATATTGTGAAGGACTCCGACAGACTTGAAAGTTTGAAGAAGAAGAAGTTCGGCGAGGCAATAGAATTCGTCCAATCCAATATGATTCAGGAGAAGTACACTCAGTGGTTCCATCTCGGAGACATGTTCTCACCCATGGGGGTGAAAGCGGTAGGTGAGTTTTTGCAGATTACGAAAGACATGAAAATATTCGATGAGAACAGATACATCGTCGGTTTTCAGAACATGCCCGATACCATACCAGATCTCGGAAGGCTGAATCTGAACGCGGTAAAGATGAGCGGGAGGGTTCCCGTACCCTTGGAGAGAAAGATCTTCAGAGGTGATGCCCCGGGACTTGACTACTTAGTCCCATCCGCAAGTGAGAGAGTTTCCGCTTTTGCGGATGCAACTCACAGAATTGCCGCTGCGACAACACTGACGAAGGGTACAGAGAAAGAGTTCATAAATGCATTTGAGGATATCATAGATGAATTTTACAAAAAAAGAGGTTGAAAAGGCAGAGTAGGTAAAAATTGAGATAAGACTAAAAAGTTAAAAGTTAAAAGCTTAAAGCTTAGACATCTTCAAATCTCGTTCTCAGTTTTTCCATGACCTTTGGCAGTGTTGTGTATTCCATATCCTCACTCGGTAACCTGTGTGGCTCAAATGGACCGTGTCTTCTCATATACTCTGCAATCTCCATTGCCTTTTGTCTTGTTAGGTCGAATGCCGGATCATCGAATAAATCCACTGGACCTACAAGCTTGCCATTGGCAAGCTGGAAGCCCGCACCTATAACCCTTGGTGGTCCATCGAACCTCGTACATTTGCTGTACTGGAACGAGACGGGCATCAGCGGACCGTTATGGCTTCCTCTCATCCATCCGCTGACAAGATGTGGAAATGCAAAAGCCTCTATTACCTCCCCCACCGCTGGAAGACCGCTTTGGGCTCTAACCAGTGCAACTGGGTCATCCTTCCCTACATACTCTCCCGCAACCTTGTAGAGCTTTTCTGTGCTTATAACAGCAACCGGTTCATCTGCGGGTAGCTTTCCACCCTCTTTTGGAAATACCCTCTTTATCACAAACCTGCTCTTCCCACCAATTAATGCGAGGATATCGTACATCTCCTCTGGGGCGTTCATAAAGACTCTCTTGCTCTCCATTATGTCCCATATCTCGAAAACGAAACCAGAGTGCAGAGAAGGATCAATAATCAATCCCGCGGTATTGAACGGATCCGCAAACATTCTGAAAATCGGCAGGTTAAACGCTCCCGGTTCAGTTTTATCCATCAAAAACGCAAGAACAGGTTCCGCTTTTCTTTCCGTAAATTCCATTTCCGCTACACCGGGACCCATACCTCTTACATTTCCCGAGAATGCATCTGCAAGTAAATCCTGTCCAGCACCGTATAGTTTAAGCTCTTTTGCCTTTTCGGTTGCCTTTTCAAATGTCTCCCAAGCAAGTTTGTGAATCTTCGAGCTATCAACACCCTCTCTGTGGGTCATAACGAGGTCGAGATCATCTCCGGCATTAAAAACTCTATAGTCTATTATCTCCCCACTCTCCTTTGCGGACTTCAAATTCTCTTTTGCAACCTCGAGAATCTCATCCGGCACGAGGACATGTCCCGGAAGCCCTCCGACATCCGCCTTGATTATGCTAACAGTCACCTTTTCACTCATAAAGGCAAGTTAAATTGAATTAAATTTAAATTTTCGGTTTTAATTTTCGTGCAACCAATTACCTTGATTTGGCTACAACCACGCAATATCACGACTTCCACAGCACCAACGCAATGCCTGAGAGAACGACAAACATGAAGAAGTAAGCCTGTATGGGAAGAAGCTGGTTAAGTATCAGGTAAGCAAGGATTGATGCTCCAACAGCCTCTCCCAAAACCCCTGTGGTGACGGATAAAGCCCTCATGTGCCTTAAAATATAGTTGAGAAGTGTATGTCCTATGCTCATTGGTAGTAATGCCAGCAGAAGGAAGTAAACCCATGTGCTCGGAGGGTAGCCAAATAGATCCAAGCCCTTTAGGAGCGTTATCACCAATGCGGTAATAGTCGCAAACGAGTATGTTAAAAACACATATGAATTCAATTGAACCTTATCTCCTACGAATCTGCCAGTTGTGAAGTAAACTCCCCCCGCAATTGCTCCGATCAACGCAAGCAAAACTCCGTAAGGGGTTGAGGATGGATCCGCACCTCCCAGAAAATAAACCCCTGTTAATGCGATGATTGCTCCGAAAATTTGATGTTTCGTTGGTTTTTCACCGAAAAAAGATGAGAACAGACCAGAAAAAAGAGAATGTGTGCAAACAATAGTTGTACTGACTGCAACTGATGCATAGAAAAGAGATTCGATCCATGATGAGAAGTGAACCCCCAGCGACACACCGGCAATCAAAGGAAAGAGAAAATACCTCCTTTTTGGAATGTTGAGTGCAGGATTTACAACGAGGAGAAAAATCAGAGAGAAAAACAGTCTCCAGAATGCTGTTACACTACCCGGAGCGGATGCAAGAACCGCAAAAATAGATGCTAAGGATATCGTGATGACCGCAACAACGAGTAAAAACACGAGAATTGGTTTAGATGGCTGATTCAAAGAATGAAAGAGCTTAGCTCCGGATATCATAAAAACTCAATAGCTTGCAGATAAAAAACATTTTTGCTATTTTTTCGAAAAATTTATCATGAACTTACATTGACATTTCACAGAACATAACCAGCATAATAATGATGGGAAAAATTTATATTGTGGATTGATTAAATAAAAACAGGAGAGTGAAAGCTAATGGTTCTCGAAAAAATTCCGACTGGAATTCCGGGATTCGATGAGTTATGTTATGGTGGTTTGATCAGAGATAGAAGCTACCTTGTATCTGGCCCATCAGGTTCAGGAAAAACAATATTCGCGGTTCAATATTTAATAAATGGAATAGAGATGTTCAATGAACCGGGCATAATGGTGGTTACAGAGGAGAGACCACAGCATGTTAGGGAGCACTTTACAACCTTTGGCTGGGATCTTGAGAAATACGAAGACGAGAACATGCTGGCTATTCTTGATGCTACCTCGACGAAAATCGGGCTTCCGAGCGATGAGAAGTACATAGATGTCAGACCGTTCGATACGAGATCACTGATCGACCAGATAATCAATATTCAGGACGAGATCGGTGCAAGGAGGGCTGTGCTTGACTCCACAACATCCATAGGTTTTGCGGTGAATGATATACCTAAGTTCAGGGTGGAGCTTCTGAAAATCTCAACAACAATGGAGATACTCGGTCTCACTTCACTCTTCACATGCGAGGTGCTAAGCACGACGGGAGATCAAATCAGCAGATTCGGTGTGGAGAACTTCATTGTCGAAGGCAACATCGTCCTGTACTACACTAAGAGCGAGAATGTAAGATTGAGAGGTATAGAGATCTTCAAGATGAGGGGTAGCAATCACAGCAAGAAGATACACCCGTTCGAGATTACGGAGAGAGGCATCGTCGTGCATCCAGAAGAGGAGGTTTATTAACAAACCAATAAAACAAACCCTCAAATAAACTAATTTTTCAAACACCGGAAGGCTGAGACTCAAAAGCCAATACTCCAACTCAATTAATTAGTTTGCTCCATTGATTATTGTTGCTTTTGTAACACTTGAGTATGTTAGTTTTGTAACACTTGGGCGTGTTGCGCGATAAAAAGTAATCAGGGCAGAAAATGAACTCATCAAACTAAAAAAACAAAACAAAGACCAAAACAAAAGATCAAGATCAAAGTTCAACCTCGTAAACCCTTTCCACATTTTTAGCACATATTTCCTGAACCTCATCCTCGTATCCTAGTTCTAAAAGCTCCCTAATTCTTCTAGGAACAGTTTTCGGACCCAATATTGCTCCAGGTCTGCTCTTGTCATCTATGTAGTCTGTTTCGACAAAAAATCTTGTACCTTGCTTTATCGCTTCTAAGACATTTTTATCCCCCGCTATAACAGAAGGAAATATTCCTATCTCTTCAAATTCCTTAACCACTGGTGGAGCAAAATGTTTTACAATCTTGTCAGGTTTTAATCCTGACTTCTTAGCCATCTCGGATATTTCCCTCATCCCCTCGTATGTGTAGCTTTCTGTGTGTATCTGCACAGCACAATCTACTTCCCTCGCAACCTTGAATGCATGTTCCATTAACCTGTTGCTCATATCCCATACCTTCTTTTCCACGGGATAATGAGGTCTTCCGCTCTTTATCGCAACCGCCTTACCTTCCGAAACATATTCTCCAGCAATTTCGAGTGCAGACTTCATTATACTGTATGCTTTGCTGTAACCCAGTTTGGAACCGAGAACTGTGATCTCCGCAGGATGGACTGCTAGTACCGCATAAGCCCTGACAATCTCATTCGCTTTCTCAACAAGGTTAATATGGGTGTCAAAAATTTTCCTAAAATCCTCTCCACTTCTCGGGAGAAGATTGTAGTGGGTGCTAACGAGAGACACAAGGAGAACATGAGTCCCTCCCGCATCTCTAAACTGCTTGATTGCTTTCAACTTGAGATGGTTATAGAGGTGCATGTGGTTGTCAGTTATGATATGGATCATGAGAACTCAAAAGACGGATAGAAAAAAAATCTTCCGCCTTCCTTCACTCAGCGTTAGTTAATGAATGTTATGATGTTACTCTAATGCTTAGCTCCATTGTTAGGTTTAGTTTGGTGGATTAGGTGTCATCACCAACCAACCATCCGACCATCCAATCATTCAACCATTCAACTACAGACTGTTCAAGATCGCATTTACGATTAGGTCTTTCGGGGGGACCCCTGTACCGCTTTTGTAAACCCTGCATCCAAGAAATGCTCCGTCTTTACCTTCAATATCTCTGCCGTTCACTTTAATCGTGGGAGAACCCGGGAATGCATGAATCTCCGCATCTCTTTGACTTCTGATCTCTATTATTTCTGGCTCAATATTGAGTTCAAGTTCTTTTAGGATGTCCTTCAACAAGCTTAAAGTATCTTCAGCATGGGGACAGCCCTCGAAATACATGAAAGTTATTCTTAAATTCGTCAAACTATCTCCAGAGTTCTTGCACATTTAAGACACCTTTAAAAGTTGTCCATGAGGGGACTTATCTTTTTTGTGTTGGCAGGGGCATAGTTGGGTTAGTGAGAATATTATGACTGTCACTAGACATGCAGGATAACCTACAGCACAAAAATATCTACAGCACAAGAGAAAATTTTTAAAAATACAAAACCAAATGACATAAGGGGATAGAATGATGCATCTAAGGTTATGGATTTTGCTGTTCTCCGTAATAATAGCATTATCGTTGAGCGGTTGCTCCGAAGAGGAACAGAAAACTACACCCACACCACCACCAACCACCCCAATCCCTACACAGTCACCAACCACTCCCGTAAAAACGCTCAAGCTTGTGGAGATTAGTTCCTCAAAGGAGAGATTATACGAGCACATCATTCCTGAACACCTACTCCCCCCAAAACATACATGGACGCTAATCAAAAGGGATGAGAGAAGTGATATGTACTACCCATCATTTGTTCCGAGAGAGCCGGATGTAGGGTTCAAAATAAATGTAAGTCCGAATTTCGGTGGAATGTTAGCGACCCCGGTAATTTTTGATAACCTGATACTTCTATCGGATATGAAGTACCTCTACGCATATAACAGAGATAATGGGCTACTACTCTGGAAATGGAGGTACGAAAAACCAGAAAATGCGGATATAAAAGCATATGGGGTTGGAAGCAACATCTACACCGCGATATTCAAAACATATTCTGGAGGGAGATACGACATGATCATGCTCGCCCTTGATTCTGCAGGGAACAGAGTGTGGAAAAGCAAGATTACATCTTCTAAGGCTAATTTTCCCACGAGCAACCTTTTGGTAGCGGAAGGGAGGATTTTTATCGGAACCGTGAATGGAATGCTGTATTCCTTCAGTGAAGGTGGAAACCTTGCATGGGAGAGAGAGTTAGGGGGAATTGTCAGGGGGTTGGCATACGGTGATGGACTGGTATTTGCCAATTCCGAAGGCGTGTCAAAGATTTTTGCTATCGATGCCACAAGCGGAGATATAGTATGGGAAAAAGAGTTCTCAGGAGAAGTAAGCACACCCCTCTACTCTGAAGGAAGGATACTGTTCATCGCGGGTTCCAAACTGACATGTGTATCGAGTGATGGGAAATTGCTATGGCAAAAGGCTGTGGGAGCGGGAAGCGATTCCAACACGAACTCCTTCATTTCAGCCAAGAAGAACAGGATATACTATGCAAGAACGATCGGAGACAAACCTCTGAGCCTATACGCTCTAAATCTTGATGGAAAGAAGGTGAGTGAGTTCAAGCTTGAGGATGGTGAATATCCATTCATCCCAATCACCACAGAAGATGTCGTTATCCTCCCGGTTACCAAGTATAACGAATACTCCAAGATATACCTGCTATGGAGAGGGCAAAATAAGATTTACGAATTGAGGTTCAAGAGCGAGGAGACTTTCGCACCAAAAATAGCGGTGGATGGTGGAGAGATTTTTGTAATTTTCAGCATCAACAGAACCGATGGAGTACTCTACAAACTCCATGACAAGAGGAAACCTGTGATAAAGGATGTGAAGGTTGAACTGAAGAATGAAAGTATCATCATCACATCCACAATATACGATTCAGAAAGTTCGATCTTCAAAGCCCTGATCTTTTACAGCATCAACAACTCAGAGTGGAAGATTGACGAGATGGTGCTTGGAAGGAGATATATAATGGAACCCATAGGGGGATACGGTTTCAGAGAGGAGGAGTACACCCACACCATCAAGTTCGAGATGGATTTGAACTCAACGATCGAGTTCTTCATCGTGGGAATAGACAAGGTGGGAAACTACATCACCTCCGAAATATACAGCTACAAGGTTGTTGAGGACTGATGAAAAAATTGAACACATCTCTAAAATTGCTGAAAAACCTCACTAACTCGATATTGTTTATCGTTACTTTAAATCCATTCTCCACTGCCTCTTTTTTCAGTAGCTTAATTTTCTATTTTTGAGTTTTACTAACTTTGGTTTTATCAAACTTTGTACCCGTAAGTTTTAAAACAGGAACCGGATTGAATTTCTGTCCATTAATTGCTACATTCTCCAGATTCGTAAACAATATATTTTCAATAACCCATCTTTTATACCTCTTTTGAAGGGAGCTACTTGTCTATTTGAGATAAAATGGGGGGCATTAAAATAGGGGGTAGATGTTACAAGAAAGTGAACACTCTTATCTTCTAATTCTCTCATGTTCTGATGTTCTGGGATGTTCTGGACATCACCAGAGATTGCTTTGTCTCTGAAGTCCATATCGCGTTATGTTTCTTTATTTCTTTAGTCTTTTTAAAAGATGTCGGTTGGATAAGTACTATTATTTCAGTAGGCAAGTATTTTATTCCACCCACCAATCCTAAACCAATGCGGAGTGGGTACAGGTTCATACTGTTGATGGGTTTAGTTAGTTTGTTTGGGGATATTACATACGAGGGAGCGAGAAGTGTAATAGGACCCTATCTCTCAACTTTTGCAATAAATGCCTTTACTCTCGGAATAGTAATAGGAATAGGAGAATTTGCAGGATACTCGCTGAGATTGCTGACAGGGTACCTCGCAGACAGATCAAAGAGGTATTGGCTACTAACCTTCCTCGGTTACGGAATGATTATCTCCATACCGCTCCTTGCATTTGCGAATAGCTGGACTATCGTAGCTGTACTAATCATTGTGGAAAGAATTGGCAAAGCGATCAGATCACCTTCAAGAGATGCGATAATCTCGTTCGCTACAAGAAGAATCGGTTTTGGAACTGGATTTGGTATTCATGAGGCAATGGATCAAATAGGTGCCTTTATCGGACCAATAATTTTCTTCGCAGTGCTTTACATGGGCTTCGAATACAGAGAGGGGTTCCTGATGATGTTCATTCCCGTTATTCTTGCAATGCTGATGTTGAGAGTTGCAAAGTCCGAGTATACCTCATTAGAGGATGCACAGAAAGAGCCTACCGGGCAAAGATTTGCACAGAAGGGTGCATTCCGGAACGCTGGAAATTTGTCGAAACAGTTCTGGATGTACACCCTTTTTACATTCTTTGCAGTAATGGGATTTACCAACTTCCAGCTCATCTCATACCACTTCAAGGTAGAATCAATATTTTCGGATTCGATGATACCTATTCTTTACTCAGTAGCAATGGGTGTTGATGCTTTCTCCGCCCTAATCACGGGTAGATTGTTCGATAAGATTGGTTTAAACAGTCTCGCACTCATTCCAGTTCTAACACCTCTTGTCGTACTGCTTGCATTTCTCGTCAGCCCTTGGGTAGGTATTCTGATGTTTGGTGTGGTACTGGGAATGCATGAAACGATAATGCGTGCTGGAGTGGCAAAGATTGTTCATTCTGAGAGAAGGGCTACCGCGTATGGAATTTTCAATACCGCAAGTGGATTGGCATTCTTTGTAGGGAGCGTTATCTTGGGTGCGTTGTACGATGTGTCGGTACACTACCTCGTCATATTTTCAACTATCTGTCAGATAATAGCCTTGGTGGTTCTGAGTCAGCTCAAAACACAGGATCGGTAAAGTTTTTCTCGTAGAAAGATAGATTCATGAACATGAAAATCAGGTGGCTCGGCAATTCGTGTGTGGAGGTAACGGAAGAGAGGTGCATCCTTATAGACCCGAACTACATAGTAGAGCCAGACGAAAAAGTTGACTTGGTTTTGGTAACTCACGAACACACCGACCACATCGACAAGGATAAACTCAACACTTTGAGATACAAAAAACTCATTGCACCAGCCTCTACACTTGAACTGCACAATCTCAAGGGAATTCCAGCCAAGGTTGGAGAGATTATTGAAGGTGTTGAAATACTTGAAAGCTGGTGTTGGAAGTCGCAGGAATCCGTGAGCTATTGCTACAATGGGGTGCTTCACGCTGGAGACTCTGCAAAGTTTCCTGATACCAAGGCTGAGGTTGTTTTTACAGCATGCTTCCCGGATTTCTACGATGAATATGTCCGCGAGATGAGGAGGCTCAGTCCAAAGCTTGTGATACCTATACATTACTCTGATGAGAAAAGAAAGCATGCTGAGGGTTTGAAGAGGAGAATGGATGAAGCAAATATAGGATGTAAGCTGTTGAAGGTTGGAGAGGAAATCAAAGTTAAAATTTGAATAAGACACAGATATTAGAATACGATATTTTTCAGAACTTCATCTTCTCTTAGCTCTCTTTCCAACCTCTCCATCAGCTTTCTCTCGTTCTCAGATAGGCTATCCTTAGCTCTCAACTCGAGATATCTTTTAGCCTTCTTGTATTTCGTATAGCCGTTCATGGTCTCCCTGAGGAAATGTATTCCCGCTTCACCGCTATTTCCTTTACCCCTAAGCTCCGAGAGGAGCTTGGCAATCTTCTGATCTATTGTTCTTCTGTAGTCTGTGTATACTCTGTCTGTAATTGAATAGACTGCGTAACTCATCGAATCGAACTCCTTACCATCTTCGTGAACCACCCTCAGGTTTTCATCAAGGTATAAGCCCTCACTCTCTGCATCCACTCTCTCTGCAAAACACACAAAGTGTCCTGTCTGCAGTATTTTCTGCCCGGTTTTCTCCTCCGCAACAGTAAACCTAATCCTGCTATCGATTATCTTATCGTGGGAATCAACTATGTTTGCAAAATGCAGTATAGCTTTCGAGATCTTCTCACCCAACGCTAGATACGGAAGTAGCTCGGGAAATACGCTACCCGCACTGAAAACACTAGTCAGTGCGTTCAATGTTGCTCTGTATTGATCATAGCTGTCTAAGTCGTAAACCTTGACTCTCAAGGTGAGATGATCCGACTTAAAGTCCTCCTCAGATAAAACAACAGGGCTGAAAAAATCACCATACCACCCGAGCTCGGCTCTCTCCTTCAAGTAATGAACAACATCTATGGTCGGTTCAGTTCCCATCTGGTATGTGGTGGAGATGAATAAATCGTTCGTCTCCCCTCTATCCAAAAAATTCCTTAAGAACTGCTTATCGTGACTCTCCAAAACCATCACACCGTTTATATAAACCGTAATGTCACTCGCCTCCTCAATCAGCTTCGACCCATCAAATCTTTCCACGGGGCTCCTTAGTGGGCTTCTATCCTCAACCCTCTCCCCAGTCCCCCACCAGTAGAGTCTCATATATACTAATCACTATTTTGACTTAAAAATTTTATGAATGAATTTAGTTGAAAGATAAATACAAAAAATAAACCAGAAAAGCTTATTAGTTTCAAAGAGAGAGCCAAGAGAGATGGTAAGAAAAACCAGAGTGGAGATAGAGAATGTTGGCCTTCTTTCACCTCTCGAGGAAAGGATAATGTCTTTTCTGTGGAGCAAGCAAGAAGCAACGGTTGCGGAGATATCCAAATCCCTGAAGGTATCCCTTTCAAGTACTGCAGGTACACTCGACAGACTGTGCAAACACGGATATGTCAGCAGAGAGAAGAGAAAAGTGGATGGAAGAGTGAAGTATGTGTACCAGCCCGCCATTTCCAACGAAGAGTTCAAGGAGAAAGTTGTGGAGAGTATTCTCGATAAACTCATGGATAAATTCGGAAATATCGTGGTCAACTACTTCAACAGAAAGTTAGAAGAGGGCAAAAGCGAGTGGCAGACAGAAAAGTCAAAGAAGTAGAGATGTGATAAGAGGTGGGGAAAGGTTGTGTACATCCTGAGCTTAGGTTGCTTGATTGATTGTACCGGGATCAACATATATCTATTACTCACCACCGCCACCATAATATCTCTTTTTACAATAGCCACCGGAAACGCTCTCAAAAAGATGTCAGGATACTGGGTGCTTAATATCCTCATACTCACAGCAACTCCCTACTTCTACACCGTCATGGACTGCGGGATGGTACCGCTCATTAAAAACTACATAGCTTACTCCATCATCGCAATATCGCTTCTGAGCATCACCCCCATAGCCTATAAGAGGTACATTTTCAGAAGGTACAGGGTTGAAAGATTTTATGATACAGAGGGGTTCTTGAGGAGTATTTCAATCAAGAACTCGAGAATATTTATTGTTGATTCCGCACTTCCGAAAGCGTTCACGATCGGTAAGGATGTGTTTATTACCTCTGGCATGGTTGAACTGCTGGATGATGAGGAACTGAAAGCGGTCATAGCCCATGAGGCGTTTCACATAAGGCAGAACAGATATCCGCTCATCAACACCTTCAGATTCGTAACCTTCATCCCATTCAGCTTCGAACTACTCGCAGACAGATATGCAAAGAATTTTGCAGGAGAGAGAGCACTCAACAATGCGAAAAGAAAACTTGTAGATTTCTATTCTTCATGAGCATGCCTTCATGAGCATGCTACTCCTATCGAATTTACATCTCAGCGATGTCCTCGAATTCATTGATGTTCTCATCGGGATCGCCGTACCACTCTGAATTTCTCCTCCTCAAGATGAGATAAACTACAATTGAGCCCACGGACAGAACCACTATCGGGTACATCCACAGCCCGGTAAACAACCCCTCCTTGGGTGGGGTCGCAAGAACCTCCTTTCCGTAAATGTCTTGAAGAGATGAGATGATCTTCCCTCTATCTAACCCTCTCTGCACCATTTCGGCAATCTTATCCCTCATCTGCTCCGCGGTATAGCAATCGCAGTTCTTGAGAAGCTTGTAGCAACCACAAGAACATACCACATCACCTTCCAAATCAATAACGGAGACAGCATCAACCGATATAAAAACGGAGAGAAGGTATGTCAACAATAAGGATGACAAGAGCAGCCTAAGCTTGAACTCTCTCATTCTTGCACCTCTCATCTACAGCTTCAAGTAATCTCCGTGCAATATGTTTTGGAGTTAATGCAAACACTCCTCCTGATAGCATTATCAACGAGCCTACCCATATAAATGGAACGAACGGGTTGAACTTGATCCTCAACCCCACCGAATCCTTGTTGAACGACATAAGAGAGATGTACACGTCAACCAACCCATCTCGAAGAATTGCCACCCTTGATATTTCGTTGCTCTGTAGTTTAAATCGCTCAATTCTTGGTTTTACCACTTCAACCCCCTTAGAGGTTGTTACCTCAACATATGCTGTGAAAACAACCCTGTCTTTCATCACTCCCTGCTCCAATCCCTTATACACAAATGAATATCCCATCACCGTGATCTCATCATTGATACCCGCAAGAACCTCGCGTTCCTCAGCAAAAATCCAATTTCCTGCAACTCCGAGAAATATGAGTATAACCCCCAAGTGGACTGTGTAGCCACCGTATCTCCTCCTCTTAAGAATTAACACCTTAACAAAGCTCAAGTTACCATATTCTCTTCTAAATACCTTTGCGTCTCTGATATATTGCAAAATCTGAAAGAATATTGCAAACAAGGAGATTGTGAGAGTTAGAACCCATAACGAGTTTAACCTGAATCCAAAAACAGAAGTCGCTGATAGGAGTAGTGCAGATAGCATAGTCAGACTCGCGAAGATCAGCAACCTCAGCGTACCTCTGCTACCCACTCTCCACTCGAGAACAACGCAAAAACCACTAAGAGTGGCTAACATGTATGCGATGGGTGTGACTGTTTGCAGATAGTACTTTTCACCTATCACAGCCTTATATCCGAGAAAAGCCTCTGTAAACAATGGGAATATCGTTCCCCAGAAAACGGTCAAAGCAAAAGCAGAAAACAACAGATTGTTCAGCAAAAAGCTCGTTTCTCTCGATATAAGATTCTCTATAACATCTCTCGAAACCACTGATTGCTTGAAAATCAGAAAAACCGTGATAACGAGTAAGACGACCATCAGAATGGTAAAAGGCAGGCTCAACCCACTCATCCCGAAGGCGTGGACCGATGCGATTATTCCGCTTCTTGTGATCAGTGTTCCGAGGAGAACAAACTCTACGGTTGCAAATGATAACAGAATGTTCCACTTTTTCATGCCCTTTCTTGCTTCCTGAATCATTATACTATGGAGAAGAGCGGTTGTTGTAAGCCACGGTAGAAGAGATGCATTCTCCACAGGATCCCAAGCCCAGAATCCTCCCCATCCCAGCACTCTGTAAGCCCAGAAAGCTCCTATGGAGATGCCAGCGGTGAGAAATATCCACGACAGTAGCAACCATTTTCTTGCCCTATAGACCCACGACTCATCATCAAAAATTAATCCAGATATTGCAAGAGAGAAGGGCACTATCGCGAGCGAGTACCCTACAAAAAGAGCGGTAGGGTGAAAAACCATTTCATGGCTTTCAAGTAGAGGATTCAGTCCTAATCCATGTGATGGTGGAAGAGAGAGTAGCTCGAACGGATTCTGAGAGTAAATTAAAATAAAAAGAAGAAAATCTAAAAACAGAATCAAAACAACCACCGCTCCAGCAGTTAGAAGATCTTTAACCTCAAAATAAAGGAATAGGATGATAACTATCGACAATAGCCATGTCCACAGCAAGAGTGAACCTTCCGACCCAGCCCAGAGAGCGGAGATCTTGTAAAGGATCTGCAAATCTGAGGATGAGTTTCTGTAAACGTATTCCACAGAATAGTTATCTGCCAAGAAATAGTAGAGGAGAATCGAAACTGAGATTGTCAGTGTTAAAAAGGCGAAGTGCATGCTTTCTCTAGCTCGGCTTAACTTCTGAGAGTTTCCGTACAGAATCCCGGAAACGAAAAGAGTTGTGGAGTACGAGGAGGAAAGAAAGGAAATCACTAATGCAACAAAACCTGCATCGATCAAAGTTCTTCACCCTCAAGTCTTTCTGTGGAGATTCCACTCACCTACGCTTTCTTCTTTTTTCCTTCCATCTCTTCCATCTTTTTCCTCTCTCCCCGAGCTAAAACCAGACATTTGTCCAAGTTTGTATGATATGTATATAGCTCCCAAGAACCCAAGAATCTGGAATGGTAGGCTGAAATTCTGAACACCATTCTCAGATTGCGAGCTGTTGGATGCTTTCATATTTACTTGAGAACCCTGTGACGACCCAATTAGAATTTGAGAACCATATACACTTGCAAAATACATTAAAACCCTGTCAGTTGACTCTCCAGCCTCCAGTTTGTCGTTGATCTCAGATATCATCTGCAACGCAGTCTCACAATCACATGCATCGAGAACATAGTAGCACCCGCATGAGCAGTAAACCCTCTGGGTGATACTTTTCAGTTTCAGAGCGGTGTCCTCCTGTGCATAAACCGGGATTATGAGCGTTGCAACCACAAGTACTATTGCAATTTTTTTACACCTACTGTAAAACATAAATTTTACATCAGATGTAAAGTTTAAAAACTTTGCGAAACTCCGCTACAGATGTATCGGTATCCCAGATGTGACACCCAACAAATTAAATAGAAAAGGGCTGATAACTAAGAAAATAGTATAGGGAGATAAGTATCGAGAACACAAGCGTCAAATACTTCACTTTTTCGAAATTCAAACTACTGAAGATCGTTTCTACCGACTTACCGTAGAGATTGTGCCTCTGTATAACCGCGAGCATGAATACAACCCCAGTCCAGCTTGAAAGCACTCCAAGCATGAGGAGGGGTTCAACATAGTACGATAGGATTAGCAATCCTCCAGCACTTCCGATTATCGGTAAAAAGTCGGTTACATGATGCAAACAGCAAGCGACCATACTGCCTACGGACATACCACCAGAAGTGGCCACAGATTTGCAGGAAACATTGAAATTCCTGATGTGTCCGAAAAGATACATCTGCAAACCGAATCCCATCGCTATTGCAAGAACATACCTCCAGTACAAGCCAAACTGGAACAGTGCATACTCAAAACTTGAGACCGCTGTGTTAACAAGAATGTATAGCAAGATTATAAAGATAAATGAGAGAATCCCGTAAATCAGCTTCATATCAAACTTGAAACCATCGAAAAATCTAAAAAAATTTGAGTGGACAACCTTCATCTTCATCTTCATTTTCAATGTGACACCCCCTTACTTATTCCACTCGAACACTCTATCCTTTTCGATGCCCTTTATCACGAGCTTGAAGCTTTCTGCATTTTCAACCTCTTCCAAGGCAGACTCTGGAAATTCAAGCAATCCTTTTCTGTGATGTCCCCAAGATTGAGGGCTTTCCGTCCAGTTAATCGCTTTGTATGTTTTTCCATTGACCTCAAGGGTTGTTAGGCTCTGTATGTCATACTCGAACAGATCACCCCAATGGGTGTCGAGAGCTATGTAAAAAGTCGGTTTTTGTGTGTTTTCCTCCGGGCTGATATATCTTACACTAACCGTTATTCTCTCCCCATAATCCACTTTTACATCTTGGTTTCGGTTCGAGTTGTACTGTTGATCGTATTTAGTATTTCCAACAAAGTTCCACAAGGCGAATACTGCTATCACCACAGCCAAACCAATTCCCACCATTTCCACTTTGTTCAGACGCATTCACATCACCTCAAAACCAATTCCCAGAGGACGACCCAAAGGAGGTTACTGCCTAAAATGAGAATGTAAAATCCAAAGATATTGTTCTAAAAGCTACAAAAACAAATCAAATGTTTCATTCGAGAAATTAAAAAGCAATTATGCTCTTAAAAAGAGTAATATCACTTTTCAGCAACTATCATTCTAAAAACAGAGCCAAGCAAGTATTTTTGTTGTAGTATGTTGAACCCTGCTTTTCTTATGTTCTCATCGGTTTTTCTGTTAATCTCCGGTCCAAAAATTCTTACAATAGGATTCAAAGCGTGAAATAATGGTTGAGCAAACCTGCTCTCGGGAAGCATATGTTCCATAAACAGAGCCTTTCCATCATCTTTAAGCACTCTGTACAGTTCTTTCAGTCCGGTAACCGGATTCTCCACTGAACAAAATACGAATGTCGCAAAAACCATATCAAATACACCATCTTTGAATGGTAAATCCTCAACATCTGCGACGATTAGACTTAACACCTTTCCAAGTTTTCTCGCCCTATCATTTGCTTTTTTTATCATTTTTTCGCTTATGTCGATAGCAACAATCCTTGAGTCCGGATAGAAGGGTACGTTCTTCCCAGTCCCTACACCAACCTCCAACACGAGAGAGTCGTGCTTTAATGGATCCAAACCAATGTAACCGAAGAATAACTCCCTCCATTTTTTGAAGTTCATGAACTCCATGGGTGCCTCAAATAGATCGTATATTCCCGCTACCCTATTATATCTTTTTAAGTCCGTACCCCTTTTACCATTCATTCGCCCCACCTTCCCTACATACATCAGTTTTTCTAAGTCAACCCAGAAATACTTTTCAGGTAAAATTTTTCAAAAAAACATAATTTTCGAGAAACAAAAAACAAAAAATTAAAGGAGTTTTTAATTGAGGGGGTTTGAAGTGGTTGAATGCTCCTATCGAAATCCTCGAAACGCACTAACCCATGAATCTGAACATCTGGTTCATCATCGATTGCATGTATGCAAACATCTGGTTCATCATACCGAACATCTGATCCATGATTCCATAGCCATACTGGTTTTGTGAGGGATACCCAGACTGCGAAGGGTAGCCTGAGTATCCATTCATCATGCTGTTTCCCATTCCGTAGTTATTGCCCGGGTTCGGGTACATTGGATATGTTGGTGCTGAAGGGGATGTCGGGTACTCCACGGGATTCATCGGATACATAGGATATCCACTTCCCATTCCGTAGTTCATTCCATTTCCCATTCCCCCCATGCCCATAGCGGATGCAAGGGAGGTTATGATCAGGAAGCTTACAACTCCAGCAATTACTCCCATCTTCACATTCATTTTTTCATCACCAAACATAGTTGAACCCCCAAAGGCAATGTACATTGCCCGTTGAAACGAGAATGCGAGATGGAATCAAACACTTCAAAAAACTTTTTAACAGCATAGTATATTCCAAAATTAAATTCAGAAAGTATATGCCATATATTTCAGAGATTAATCGTCAAAAAATGTAGTAACACTGATATCAGGATTAGCAAAGCGATTGTTACTATTACACCCTGGTGCCTTATCACCCTGCCTCTTCTCACAGCGATTCTCCAGCTTATTTCAGGAGAAATGTAGGTTATTACCGCTCCGATAATACCGCCCACAAGGAATAGGTTGATCAGATAGGTTCTATTGAGTGGAGACCCGTAATCTCCTGCTAAATGGATATATATTGGGTAAAATCCACTCATAATCGCTGTTAACGGCAGAACCGTTAGAACAAATGATATTGCTGTGAGAAGTCCTTTTCTCCAAGATTCAAGTCTCAGCATGTTCGACACCCACAGACCCGTTGCCAAGGCAAAGGCACCTATGAAGACCCCTATGCTCATTTCACTAACTCCGAACATTAAGGCAATCCCGGAGATTACACCAGCTCCAATTGTGCATAGAGGACAATGAGCTTTTGCTCTCTCTGCAAACGCAAAAAATAGAAAAAAGAGCAAGTTGGTTCTCGCTGTTCCGCTCAATATTGCCTTCCGCTTCATTCTTCCATTATTCCATCATATTCTGTTATTTCGTTTCTGTTATTCTGTTATATCACCATGTATTCATAATACTCGTCGTTCACCGCGTAGATTACGAAGGGTTCCTCTTTTGTTCCCGGCATTCCCGGTGAACCCGAAGGCATTCCCGGTAACGAAATGCCCCTAACATCCGGCTCCTCTTTTATGAGCTTGGAGATTGCTTCTACCGGAACATGTCCCTCCACAAAGTAACCACCGATCAGAGTAGTATGACAGCTCAAAAGCTCATCAGGAATTCCCAGATCCTTTTTAACTCCGGAAATATCTTCCATCTCCACGACCTCAATCTGTATGCCGTACCCTTTCAGATAACCTATATGCAGATCACAGCAACTGCAATAGGGTGTTTTGTAAACCTTGGCTTTCACTCCTCGCAGGTTCTCAAAACCTTTTGAGTTGAGGCTTACAGCCACCAAAACTATCGAAGAGAGGATTAAGGTCGTGACTATCAACGATATTACTTTCTTCAGTCTCATCACCTCCAGATGTTAACAATGTTATTTAAGCATTTTGGGTTTGGGGTTGGGTTTGCAATCAACAACCAAGCATTACGATCGATTACCAAACCCCCCATACACCAGCCTTTTCGATCCACTCTCTCCCGCATACTCTCCTCCACATCTTATTCTCGGAGGTAATGGAGATTTCCCATTAAAACGAAGAGGTGGAAAACAGTGTAGAAGCTCGAATCATTTTAATAACAACAACAATGTTTCAAGATGATGAATTGCACGATGTCAACCTTCCCAGTCCCCAATAGCTTGATGTCCAAAGTGTGATATCTTAAAGAGACATGAATAGGTGAGCGTGCTTCACAGCCTAGTACGGTAAACCAAAAGACATATATTCAGATAACCCAAGTTTATAAAAACATGAAATGGGGGGCCCGTAGCTTAGCCAGGTTAGAGCGTCCGGCTCATAACCGGGCGGTCGAGGGTTCAAATCCCTCCGGGCCCATTGTTTCGGATCTTGACATGAGAACAGTGCACGAACACTCTTAGTGCTACATCAAATCCTCTCAACAATGAATTTGCCACCCTTTTTCCGCACTTCCACCCTCATCTCAACACTACCATCAAAACCCGACTTTCTAAGCTCACCAAAATCGGCATTCTGCAAAAAATCGGTTAAAAATTCCAATTCTCTCTCCAGTCTTTCCATCTCACCATCCAGCAATGTATCTCTAAGCAGGATATTAATAACATCATTATATCTCTTCCTCGCAGAAGTTTCAATGCAGTAGCCATTTAAGTAGAGTGTAATCTTAAAATCTTTACGAGCTTTGAAAGGATTTGTCAAGTTGTATTCCTCCGTAAACAAGCCCTATCCACAAGCGAGCTACCCTGCTAAGAAGTAAAAATTAAAAAATTAGTGAAATGCATCCTTAACCTTCATCATGTACCATATTATAACAACATAGATTACCAATCCAACCACTACGCTCATTATCATTCCACCAATGAAAGGCTCTCCCACCATACCGACAAACGGAAGCATGAATGCCAGATTGCCGAGACTCCACAAAATTCCGATTATGCTTATAACGATAACCGCCAACCTCGCCCAATCACGAAGCTTCCACAAACCGTAAGCGATAACAACACCTATCACACCGAAAACCAAAGATGTTATTCCTGCTCCTCCGGTCATGACTCCCATGAAACCGTACATCGGTCCCATAACCTTTGCAAACATTGGTGTGAGAGCAAGCAAAGCTATTCCACTGATTATAGATAGCACACCTCCGACTCCGTAAAGTATCGCTAATATTGTAACACCCAGGGGCCTCAACCAATCACCTCCACTTTTATGAGCGATACTAAAAATATAAATCTTTTCATCATCCGAAGAATAAACATAAACAAATTTTCAGAATATCGAAAACCAACATACGGTTGGGCGAAAGAAAAACTTATTTTTCTAATCCACCAATTTTTGGTGTGGTCAGAGCAACCAGTACGAGGCTGATGAGTGATATCTATTTCATTGAAGGCGAGAATAAGGGAAGATTTCCGTATTGCAACTCCGTACTTGCCAAGAATGTCCTAATCGATGCGGGGTTGGGGAAGGAGATTGTAGAAGGCATTCTTCCGAAAGTAAAGACCCTCATCCTCTCCCACAACCATGTGGATCACTGCCTTTTTGCTTGGGCTTTCAACGAGGCTAAAAAGGAGGTGCTGTCTCCTGAGGGATTTGAAACAGATTTGGATAGCTTAGCTAAGAGATTCATAGAAGAAGACTACAGAAACATTTGGAAACAGTATGTAAAGTCCGTTGGATTCAGGTCGTTCGTATCAGATAGATACAGGGAGGGACTGATCACGGAAGAACCCGAAATCATAGCGATCAACTTAAAGGGGCACACCGAGGACATGCACATTTTCATCATTGAAGGAAGGATACTGTACAGTGCGGATATAGACCTTACGGGATTTGGACCTTGGTATGGAAACCCGGAAAGCGATCCGAAGGAATTCAAAAGGAGTGTTGAAAGAATAGCGGATCTCGATTTCGAAATACTTGTACCCTCTCACAAAAAACCGGTTCTCAGGGAAAAAGCACTTGAAGAGCTGAATAGATTTCTTGATATTTTCGACGAGCGGGAGAAGGCGATACTAGACATAATTGATGGGAGAACTCTCGAAGAACTCGTGGAACTTTCACCGATCTACAGAAGGAAGCCGTATTGGAAAGATGTGCTCGACTATTTTGAGAGAAACATGATCATAAAGCATATCGAGATTCTCAAAACCAAGGGACTGGTAAGAGAAGACAACGGGAGATTTTTCAAGGTATAGAGAAAATAGTCAAAATCAAGAGATAAAAAGGGCGATCAACTCATATATCAGATCCCCCACAAAAACTGAGATAAAGAATCCCGCGGTTATGAATATGAGAAACGGTAAGCCAGGCGTTACCCATACTTTCTTCACCTTTCTGTGCTTGTGTGCCTTTTTGAGTAGCTTTATCATCTCGTCATCCGGCTCAACACCTCTCTTGACCCTCACCAAATTTCCCCTCTCATCCACATATTCGAGCAGATTGTGAAATTTTGGAATTGAGTTTGCAGAAACCCTGTATCCAATAAAATAGTACAGCAAACTACCTTTTAACCCCCTGAACCCTTCCTTCAGTATATTGCGTATAAAAAGGATTAAAATCAAAGCCGGTGCGGATACTACAGAATTAGAGAGGGTTGAAAAAGCGAAAATTCCGAACCCTGAATTGAGTAGCGGAATTGATAGTCCCGATACGACAAGGGAGGGGTATATCGGAAATGTAACAGATAGAGTCATCAACGCCTTTGCATCTGCACCACCGTACGCACCTATGTAATACAACCCATAAGCCAAGGCAAAAACAAGTATGAACTGAATCGCACCAAAAATAAATTCGAAGTACCCATAATTCAAGAATTCCAGAATTTCAAAAGGAATTAAGGATAGAATCATGTACTTCCAGACTCGGTTTGGTACTCTTCTCTCCTTTAAATCGAGCTTACATGTGTAGAGCAAAAACGCTCCCGCAATGATATACTTGAGAACAATTATGACAGTATAGATTTGTTGAGACATTTCTCACACCATCTGGGTTGCACAACGACTTTGAGTATCACGGAGTGCATGCTTACACTTCATGCTTTACTGCCTGTCTTATAAAGCTCTATCAAATCAGATAGAATTGCACTGGCGGTTTCGTATTTTCCTGCACCTCTTCCCATCACCACGACATCTCCTGCCAGATCGGTTCTAATCATAACCGCGTTCATTGTGCCTCTAATCGCCAGTGGGTGATATGTAGGTACCAACCTCGGTGAAACTCTCAACAACTTCCTCTCTTTGTTAGCCTCAGCTATAAGGCGGATGGTATAGTTTTTAGAGCCCGCCATCTCGAACGCTTCGGGGGTGACATTAGTAATACCTGTGACCTCAACATCCTCAAATCTGGCCTCCATGCCCATAAGGGATGATGCGAGGATGACGAGCTTTCCCGCTGAGTCTATGCCTTCGACATCATAACTCGGATCTGCTTCCGCAATTCTCAATTCCTGTGCCTCGGACAGCACTTGCAAATATGTCATTTTCTCCTGTTCCATTCTTGAGAGAATATAGTTACATGTGCCGTTCAAAACACCCTTTATAAAGATTATTTCACTGCCAGCAAGATCGTTCTTAGCCATTTTGATAATGGGCATTGCTCCCCCAACCGTAGCCTCATACATTAGTTTAACTCCGTTTCTCTCGGCGATGTTCATTAACTCAAAGTAAGATTTTATCAGAGGTCCTTTGTTAGAGGTTATCACATCTCTTCCGCTCTTCAAAGCTTTCTTTATGTGGGTTAACCCCGGTTCACCTGTGTAAACATCTGTTGTGGTTACTTCAACCAAACAATCGAAGTCCACGGACTCAATGACATCTATCGCTGTTTTTCCAGAGAGATGACCTTTACTCTTCTCATCCAGTGCTTTCTTCAGATCCACTCCATTTTCATCAATCAAGGAGCCTCTCGAATCGCATACCGCAACCACACTAAATTTCCCTATCTTTTTCTCGATCTCACCTTTTTTCTGCATCAACACCTCTGCAAACCCCTGTCCAACAGTACCGAAACCCACGATTGCAATCCTAATCATGATTTTCCCACCGCACTATGAGATCTCTTCATTAACTGGTTCAATCATCAGAAGGTTTTTATCTCTGCAAACATCCTTCAATAGTCCTAAAGCCTCTTCAAGCTTTTTATTTCCGGTTGCAGAAATTGTAATTATTGCGGTTGAAGGTTTGTTCACCTCAGGCATGGTAATTTCCATATCAACAACCTCAGCAAATCCTGTTGAGTCTATTCTGTTTATAGTGTCGCTCAAATCGGTTTTGACAATGTGTCCGATAATCATGACTGTCGTCGTGGCAAGTAATCTGATTTCATTAAAGCTCTTAACGCTTAGCCCTTCTCTTTTCAGGCTCTCGATTATTCCAAGAGCGCTCTCCTGCTTCTTAACATAAAAGGAAATCTCAACAGGAACTCTTTTCAAAGGAGTCATCTTGTCTCTCTTGTGGATTATGGAGAGGATGTTTCCTCCTCCCTTGGATATCGGTTCAAGTGCCTTTAACAACTGCCCCGGCTTATCCTGTAACTCTACAACTATCGAAATCACAGGCATACTTGTGGTTTACCTCCGTTTAGTCGTAAATGGGTGTTCCTTCCCTTTCAGTAAGCTTTCTAAACTCTTCCATGAGCTTCTTGGTTATCGCACCGGGTTTACCATCACCAACTTTTCTACCGTCGATTATTGTGATGGGTGCTATTTCCGCCGCTGTTCCTGTAACGAAAACCTCATCCGCGGAATATAGATCATACAGACCGAGATTCATCTCTTGGAACGGGATACCCTCTTTCATTATTATTTCGATTGTAGCTTCTCTTGTTATGCCTCTCAGGTTGTTGAGAGTTGGAGGGGTCATTATCTTGCCATTCTTCACGATGAAGATGTTGTCTCCGCTCCCCTCAGACAGATAGCCATTCGAGTCAAGAAAAATAGCCTCATCCCCCCCCTTAGCATTTGCCTCGATCTTGGCAAGGATATTATTCAGATAGTTCATGGACTTAATGCTAGGAGGAAGAGAATCAATTGCGTTCCTTCTTATGCAAACAGTTACCGCCTTTAAACCTCTCTCGTAGAGATCTCCATAGAGCTTTCCCCACTCTTTGGTTATGATTATAATGTGTGGGTTGGAGCACTTCCTTGGATCGAGTCCGAGGTCTCCAATACCCCTTGTAACTATCGGTCGAATGTAAGCATCCCTTAAATTATTCTTCCTCAGTGTTTCGAGGATTATCTCTTGAAATTCCTCCTTTGAGATGGGGATCTCCAGATCAATTACTTTTGCAGAATCATACAGCCTATCAACATGTTCCTTCAACCTGAAAACCCTTCCGTTGTATGCTCTGATTCCCTCGAACACACCATCCCCATAAAGAAATCCGTGGTCGAAAATGCTGATTTTTGCCTCCTCTTCAGGAACGAATTCCCCGTTAATATAGACCAAGCTCATAGATTTACACCGAAATTAACAATTAAGGATACATATAAAAATATATCGGAAGGAAATGATGCTAAGGGGTAGCTGTAGGCATGCCGATGCTGTCAGTAATGCAAAGCCTATCTCCTGTCTTGAAGCTTTATATAGCTTGAGGAAACCAAAATAGAAGCATGAGGAGTCAGACCAAGTGGGGCTTATTCTTCATAGTCTTAGGTGCAATTGTAGGGATCATCATTGAAATCTCCATTCCACCCATATATATGCTCCCAATACTGATCTACCCCGCATCCCTTGTAATTGTCGGGCTCGCATTGATTATTCTCAGGAAGAGGGAAGAGAGAATAGAGGAAGTTAATGGCTAATGAAGTGAAGTCCCCAAATGGTGTAAATTTAAAGGTGTATCCAAGTGATCAGACAAACATGAGGACTTTTGAGACAGTTCCGAAAAGATTTAAATTAATTGGCATCGAATGTTAAGGTATGACCGATGTTGTGGTAACCAGCACGGAATCAATACCCGGATACGAGATTGTAGAGGTTCTCGGAATCGTCACAGGAAATACCGTTAGAGCAAAACACATAGGCAAGGACATACTCGCAGGTTTGAAAAACATAGTTGGTGGAGAACTCCAAGAATATACGGAAATGCTCTCTGATGCAAGAAAAGAGGCGTTGAACAGGATGATCAAGGAAGCCAAGAATATGGGTGCTAATGCAGTTGTGAATGTCAGATTTGCAACCTCCCAGACCATGGCTGGAGCTGCTGAACTTCTTGCTTATGGAACCGCGGTGAAGATAAGAATGAAATAGGGGGTTGGGTAAAAACAGAAAGGTGTTTTAATGTTCGGATGGGGTGAACTCGGGCTTATAGCAATCCTCGCCATAATACTTCTCGGTCCTGAAAGATTGCCGGAGATATTCAGAACCTTGGGGAAACTCTATGCGGAATACAAAAAAGCCCAAAAGAGATTTGAACTTGAAGTCCTCTACGGATATAAACTTCCCGACAAGGACTTGCTTGACATGTTATCACAAAAGAGAATTGACGAGATAATAAAATCGGAACTCCAGCCAAAAAAAATAGAAATAGATGAGAACATTAAAAAATTGTTGATGGATGAAGAAGATGAAAATGATGAGAAACAGAAAGGGAAAGATTTAAACAAAGAAGATTTAAACAAAGAAGGAGAAACATTAAAATAATTAAAAAAGTTAAGCTTAATAGCATCGGAGGTGTTAGGATTTGATTGGTGGGTTCGGTCCGAATGAGCTCCTGTTGATACTCGTAATTGCATTTTTGCTTTTTGGAGCGAGCAAACTTCCTGAACTTGCAAGAAGTCTTGGAAAAAGCATGGGTGAGTTTAAGAAGGCTCAGAGAGAAGCAGAGCTTGAATTAAGAAAGTTTGAGAAGGATCTTGCGGAAGGGAAATACACACAATCCGAGAAAAGAGCCAAACTTGAGAAGATTGCCCGAGATCTCGGTATCGACCCCGAAGGAAAGGGGGATGACTACCTCCTCGAGGAAATAAACAAAGCCCTTCCGAAAGCTGAGAAGACAGAGCCGTGATCCTATCTATTTACCATTTATTTCGATCCTTAGGGTGTGCTTGTTTATCAAGTCATACTTGTAAGCAACACCCGCAATCTCGAGAAACTCAAGAATCTCATCAAGAGATGGAAATGACTTAAAAGACGGGATAAGAGAGAAATAAAGCTCCATAAGATCCTTTTTTTCGGGTTCTAAATCGGAAAACAGAAAAGTATTTATCAAAATGATACCTTCACTATCAATTGCAGATAGAGCATTTTTCATAACACCTCTGAGGTTCTCCACGTGTTCCAGAACAAAAGACATTAAAACTACATCATAGCTCCTTTTAAAATTCAACCTTCTTTCAATATTCTCATTCCTCACTACAGCGGTACACCTTTTCTCTCTTATTCGAATGGAGGCGATTCGAGATAGGGATGGAGAGTACTCCACCCCAGAATAATAGCCACTCTCTCCTACGAACTCGGAATAAAAAAGAGGTGATGCACTGCCACAGCCAAAATCCAATACCCTTGCCCCTTCCCAAACGAGTTCTCTTTCCACCATAAGTTCTCTCGTCATTTTAAAGATGCCTGAGTTGAGCCAAATATCCCATAGGTCGGCATCCTTTATGAATCCGAGAGTTATGTTAGGGTGCTCTGGATGAATCAAAGCAAAGTAACTACACCTACTCATGCACTCAAATAGATCGATTACACTTCCATCTACTCTAATCCTCATTTTATCGAAAGCTAAATTTAAAAGCGCATCATAATCTGTTTTTCTAAAAAAATTTCTCCATTTCTCAGCATATTTTACATTGGGATAGTTGTCCACTTCTCCTTCAATCAAACCTGTTTTCAATCCAAAATAGTACGAGCTAATAACAAGCTGAGAGTAGAGAAAATCCATTGTTTGATCGAGATCATTTTTAACCTCCTGTATCATCGATACATCCCCTTGTAAACCTCCTCGATATATTTTGCAATTCTTTTTCCGAGCTCAGTTGCTCGGTAATACTTGTACCCATCTTTCTCTATCACTTCAACCAACCCGAGCTCAATTAACGAGCTACTTCCGTTATATCTATTTCCCATACCTCTGATGCATCCTAAGACATTTGATGCGTCACTTCCAACCTTCCTTGCAATGTTGGAGAGGTAATCATAATTCGGATAAATAGATGAGAGGTGAAGGAGGACTCTTTTCCTTAAAGTACTCTTGTTTATCGATCTCAAAATATGGGGGTCAAGAGTAAACATATACTCCATCATTGCAATAATCATTATCATAATAATATTTAACCGTTTTGGATTTGTTAGACTATATTTTAGAAAGTAAACTATTAAATAATATAATCTAAAAAATGATGAGTGAATTAAAACCAAGAAAGTTACATTGGGGTGATTACAAGCAAATCAGCAATTATCTTTTTAGATACAAACCCAGCTACCGCAGCGAACCAAGTCATACCCACGAAATGCGTTAACCCTGCAATGAATCTCCCTCCATCCATAACCTTTATCGCAAGAGAGGATATAGCCGAATGAACTATTAAAAGAAGAAACACCAGCAAATCAACGAAAGATAAATCCTCTGGTGGAACTGTATGAAGGATATCTCCAACATACTCCTGTGCAGCCTCAAGGCTGGAGTAAAGTTCACTCATACTCTCCACAACACCGAACGAAATATAGAGAGAGAAAGCTATCCCTATGATTACCCCGTAGCTTATACCAACGAATGAGCTTGCCGTTTGAGATCTTCTTGTCCTAAGATTATTTAAAGAGTTAAAGTTTGCTGCAAGAATCTCCGCAACATCCTTTGGGTCACTTCCTATGCTTATAGCCTCTGTGAACATATCTGTAAACCTGTAGATCAGATTGCTATTTGTTCCAATACTAAATTTCTGCCACGCTCTAATTTTGTTTATTCTCGTAGTCAATCTTTTGTATAATGCCCTTATGTCCTCAGTTAAGGCTCCAAAGTCATGAGCGGTAAGGTACTTCAAAGATTCCAGAATGTTTCCACCCCTTGCTGAGGCAGAGGCTCCAAGGCTCATCATGAATGATGGAGCATTTCTATCTTTCTCCTTTATCCTGTTTTCTTCTTTTCTTGCTATTCTTCCTGGTAACACAAGAGGAGTTACTGATATAGCAAGAACAAAAGCATGTGGGATATCTACCACATTGAAAATGTAATTCGCACTACCCACAATCAAAAAGACGATCAATGATAGAGCTATACCCGTATATGTCCACCTGTATAGTTTTCTATCAATTACGGTAATCTCCCCAGAAGTCTGCCACACCGGATCATCGGGAGAGACAGCTTTCAGATAAACGAGAACTCCTATCTCTGTAAGGAAAAAGAAGACCATTATTAAATACATCATGAAAGCTACATCCATTCCAGTCAGAAACGGCATAATAATCGCAAATGCGGCAAAGAAAGAGAGGGACAAGATTATTGAAACATATATCTCCTTAAAAATATCGATGCTGTAAAGCTTACCCATATAATGAGTGGAGAAATCATCCATAACAACTTTCTGCTCTCTTTTTATGAATTCCCTGAAATCTTCACCACTATCTATCTCATGTGCCATTCTATCCAGAAAATCTGAGAATATCTTGCTCGGTGTTCTCCTCGCTATGAATCTGCAAGCTTGTGCGAGATTTCTGTTCCACTTAGACATTAGGAGAAATATCTTCCTCGTTTCTTCAGCTAATGACTTGTACTCTTTTCTTTCTGAAATTATCTTCATCATCTCTTTTCTGTCTATCTCAGATGTCGCTAAAGCACCCATATGCGTTATGTAGAAGTGAATGTTGTTATCTATGTCATTCCTCATTCTGCTTTCGATTATCTTCGGATACAGGATCGCTATTACAAAAATGAATACAGGGATCACTAAGAAACCCAAAGCAATAACACCATAAAGCTCCATCAGGAGCTGAAGAAATAGCAGACTAATCAAAACGAAGATAACTGCGGTGATGCTAAGTGGTAAAAAAACAAATCTAAGATATTTTTCCGGTTTTATCCCCAAATGTCTTAGATTCGGAAACATAGTTTCCCCTCAGATCCTGAATGGAAGCCCCTCAATTCCTTTCTTGTAAAAGCTCCAGATTATTTTCGAGACTTCTTTGTACTCGAAAATTTTTTGTTCCACCATCTTATCGAGAATCATCTTTCTCAACTCCATCTCCTCGTAGATCTGTCTTGGATCCTCAAAACCCGCTGTTTGAGCTATTTTGTTCTCCAATACATAGCTATTGTAAAGTCCTCGGAAAATGTGAGTATCGGTTACAGAATCCCACTCAAAAACAGTTCTTGTTACTACACCACCGATGTCCTCATAGTATCCTTCTATTTCCTCCACTACCAAGCTCCTTCTCAGGAACTGTCCTTTTCTGTAAACTGCTTGCTGAATCAAAACAACATTAAGGTTGTCGACGAAAGTTATGGGAACATTTATTGGGTCTCCGGTCAACCTCTGAATCAATTTTTTAACAGTTCCAGCGTGAAATGTTGCAAGAACCGGATGTCCTGTCTGCATAGCCTGAAATGCCACCGAACCCTCTTTCCCTCTGATTTCACCAACTATTATATAATTAGGTCTGCTTCTCAAAGCAGCTCTCAACAAGTCGAACAGATCTACCCTACCTGTTTCTCCCCTTTCTCTCGTATTCAGTTGTTGCCACACCGCATGAGGTACCTGAACTTCAGGTGTATCTTCTGCAGTGTATATCTTAGAGTCGGGCTTTATAAAAGGTAACATGGCATTGAGAGTGGTTGTCTTACCACTCGCTGTTTCTCCGCTGACCCATATACTCATTCCGTATTCCAAACATAACCATAAGTATGCCGCTACCTCGGAACTCAAAGTGCCAAAATTTATAAGTTGAGTTATGCTGATCGGGACCTCACTAAACTTTCGTATTGTGAAAGATGGTCCTTTCAAACTCACATCCGTGCTGAAGATTATGTTAATTCTGCTCCCATCCGGTAACGAACCATCAACCACAGGTTCTCTCTCGCTCACAGGTCTTCCTATTCTCTCACCCATATTTTTAAGGTATTCTGCCATTTTTATGTCATTGCCGAAGTCAATGTTTGTAGGCATCATATCGAATATTTTATGCACTATGTGTGTGTTTTTGGGTCCAATCACATGGATATCTTCAATGAACGGGTCTCTTATCAAAGGCTCAAGAGGTCCAACTCCAATAACATCCCTCTTTATCAAATATCTGAATCTTTCTAATTCCTCTCTCGTGAGCGGTATTTTATCAAATCCAAAGGAAAGCTTCTTTTTTTTGAAAGGCGTTTTTACATCGACGATTTCAGATGTCTTGTCAATTAACAAATCGATTGTCTCATCAAGTTCCTCCTCCGTTTCTGGAACTCGTTCATATGGAGCCAGTTCGAGCATCGAATCCATTAAAGCTTTGTATTTATCCTCTTCATCCTTTCTCAAAGTTGGTTCTATCGCGACATAGTGTTTCTTCATATCTCTGTCAGTGTAAATGTGAATGAAAATGGGGTCTCCAACCGGGTAGATTATATTCGGTTTTGGAAGGGCTTTCATGTCCCTTGTAAGAACAGGGACAAAATTTGGAATCTCTCCCTCTCTCTTTTTCTGTTCTATATAGGCTCTAAGATGGGGATTCCTCCTTATAGCAACATCTAAGGTATCCGATTTAGGCCATCTATCCTTTTTCTCCTCCTTAGGTTTCTGAATTTGCTTCAACCGTTTTGTCAATCTCCTCCCCATCTTTTTCACCCCGGTTATTCATCAAGCTACCGCTGCAATCTCTACCACAAGACCTATTTTCGGCTCAACTCTAAAAGCAGTCTGTTTTGCGTATTGAGATAAGGCAAAGTTATACTTCTTTATCATCATCAAATTCTTTAGATCTGCACCGAATTTTTTCGTAGAGGTCTCAATCAAAAGAGATACCGCAGATTCAATTTCGTTCATCGTATTTTGATCGAGTTCATTTTCTGTTGCGGTCAGAACGATCGCCTTACCAGTTGCTGAAATTCTTTTAAAGAAGCCCATCAAATCTATGCTTGACTTCTCATCGATATCGAACTTTATCAGTGAAGATAGACTATCAATGAATATTACCTCAGTCTCGAATATATGCCTCGAAGAAATCAGCCTTGAAAGATAGTCATCTCTTTCTTTATTCTCACTAATCAGGGGATATACGGGGAAGAACTTGAGTTGAGAGGAAATAATATTTCGGATAATATTATATCCGAGAGAGACCATCTGTTTTATAAAATCAGTAGTTGTGAGTTGAGTTGAAATGTAGGACACAGTAACCCCGTTGTTCAGAAGTCCGTAAACCATTCTCTGGCATATCACAGACTTTCCACTACCATGTTCTCCTTTGATTAAAGCTATAGTTCCCGCTGGTAATCCACCACCGATTTTCTTATGGAATTCATCGTTCTGGATTTGTACCGAATACAAGGATGCCATTTCCTACCACCACTTGATGAGCGTTACACACCTTATATCGAAAACCTTAGGGAATCTGAGATTCCATTTTCAAGGATGATGTATATAGTGTGATCTCCAGAAGTTAAGCTTGTTTTGATGTACACTTCCCCAAGATAACCCGGTTTAAGGTTACCTTCAGGATTTAGCCGCATATTTGAGGAGGATACAGCAGTTCCATCTATCAACACAGTAATAGTTGATTCAGACAACAGAATTGATTTGCTACCTGTATTTTTTATGTAAAATGTGTATTCCGGAGGTGAAGTTGAAGTGTTAACGGGAATGTTTAAAGGATCGTTAACAATCTCAAAATCTGTTGCAATTTTATCCTCGAGATTCTCTCCTTGAACCTTTAAACTCAAGGATACCTTCTGAACAGTAGTTACGAGCACTGCTGAAACTGATGAGGCGACTATGATGGTTGCTATGAAGAATATGATGTGTACTCCGCTTTCCCCAAATCCCATGAGTACCACTCTCCTTCCCGATAGTTGACTTCATACCACAATCTATGTCACTATAAATTCAGCGTATTTTTCTACCCCGTTTTCACTCACCAGTTTCAGCCTGTGCCCGCTACCCTCACTACCAGTTAGATTTGTTAGCGTGAGTCTTAGGTTATCCAAGGGGTAGAAGTATGTGGAGTTGTACGAGAAATCTACAACCACGCCATCAACCATTACCGTGAACTTTGATGATTCCAAGGTAACTGAACCAGTATTTTCGAGTATTATCTCCATATCGTATTCAGTTAGAGTTGTATTCCAAGCATTTACACTTAATATGTTGAAATCTGTATTTTCAATCTCATATTTCCTCTCTTCCTGCTTTTTTATAGCCAGATTTACATTATTCAAACCCCTATTCAATTCTCCCGCGATGAACGACATAGATATGAAGAGGCCCACCATTATTATCGCAAACCCAGCAGATGTGCTAAATCCCATTTAACTCCATGACCTCCCTCTTCATTTTATATATTTCTCTCTCAACCTCCAGCATTTTCTCTTTACTGAACTTTCCAGTCTTCAATGCTTCAATGAACAGCAACGACATTAAGTGATCCTGTACATTCAGGTATCCAATAGGTCTCCAATCAGATTTTTCATGATATAAACGGATGCCTTTGGCATACCTCATTATAGAGAAAAGCACATCCTCTGATATCCAGCCGATGTCAACATAGTAATCAAGAGCATTTTCCAAGTCCTGATAGCCAACTCTCTCGATCAAGTACTCTATCCATTTCAGCAAGAACATTATTCTTTTCGGATCCGTTGGAAGAGACTCGAGTTTCATTCCATTGCCATTCGTCTTCCTTGATGCTCTTGGCAACCTGTGTTGTCTTCCCCAATCCCTTTTCTCAATAATTTTTTCCATCTCCATTCCTCCTCCATATTTTTCCTCCTCTACCAATCCATCATGCGAAATTGTTTGAGTGTCCTCAAACCCTTCCAACTCATCGAAGTCGTTATCGTCCTTTACCTCTTCAAAATCCTGCTCTTCAATTAACTTGTCCTCATCCTCGGCTTCTACAACCTGCTTAGAGTGATGAATTGAAGTGCTAAATGTTTTCAGCAGATTCTCAAGAGCATCAAGTTTCTTGTACAAATCGTCGATCTTTTGAAAATTAGCTCCTTCATCTAAGTTCTCTTTTATTCTCGACAAAATTTTTCTTAATTGCCTTAATGTCACTCTTCTGCCCTTCAGATTCTCAAACAATTCATTTAAAACTACAGAAGGTATTCTTCCTCTCTCTGCGAATATATAGCTTCTCAACTCCGACTCATCAAGAACCTTGTCTTCTTCGGGATATCTTCTTTCCATGTATTCTTTGTACTCTTTGGTTCTTGTTTCAGCCTCTTTTTTTTCATCCTTATAGCTTTCACTCTTGTCTCCTTGTATCTCCTCTAATTTAATTATGTTAGCATTCTCCGGGAGTTTTTCCGGAAGTTTTTTTGCATTTTCACCTTTATTTTCCAAATTTTCATACTCATTCTCAGGCATTTTGATCACCCTCCTCGATTAAATTTGGAGCAACCTGATGGATTATCATGAGGTGAGATATCACGATAAGACCTCCTCATACAGTACTTTGTTGACTATATCCTTGATATTCAGAGTCTTTCTGAACACCATCTTTATATCATGAGATAACCCCTCGATTAGGAATTCAAGCTCCTCAATTCTTCTCTCCATTTCATCCAGCCTTTCAATACTCAAAGATGTGACCTTCGATGAGCCTACAAACGGATTAATTTGAGCGGATACGATCTCATATAATGCCATCATGTCTTTCATTGATTCATCAAGTTTTGAAAGATCCTCCCTAAGATCCCCTATTTCTCTTTTCAGATTGTTTATAGTTACATCTACTCTCGGAAGTCTGTTATCTATCTCATTCAACCTTTCAATTATGTTTGATATGGTCTCATCATCCTCTGATTCTGATTCTTCAACCTCTTCATCAAATTCTCCCAATCCTTCTTCCAACGGTTCCTCCTCATCTAAGCTAATCGATTCAGGAACTTCTTCCTTCTTGGACCTTTTTATTAGCTTAACAATCTGCAAAGGATTGAACTTCAATTCGAGTTTCATTTCAACCCCCTCAAAAAAATTAAAAAATTTAAAAACTCATGTTATCTGAGATCACTGTAGCTCTATCACATTTTCTGGGAATGCTGGTGGCGTTGTAAATTCAATGACACCCGGTGCACCGAACTCTGGTCTAACCTCTCCTGTAACACTTACTCTCTTTCCAAGCCCACCCGAACTCGAGAATACATCACTTGCATCTACGATAAGTATTGCTTTGTCTCCGGTATTCATCACGGGGTTATCTCCTGAGTTCATTGAGTTGTCTGCATCCTGAACGACTATAAGACCGAATTCTGTTCCGTCGAGATCGTTCCAGATGGATGTCGCATTACCGCTGTTATCACTTGCCACATTCCCGAATATATCGCTGAGACTCTTAGAGTTGTTGTAAGCTGCTGAGTCATATGTTAGTTGAGCGAATGTATCTCCATCAGTCAGATAAACTTGTAGTTCCGTTAGATCGAGATCTTGACCTCCGGTGTTTGGTTCAATGTATATTGCAAGCTTTTCAATGTTACCCGTTACTGCAGTTGAAGTGTAACCTACAATTCTGGTAACTTTCACACCGCTTGCAACTTCCTTAGTTGTCTCTCTACCGGTTGCTGTTGCTTTCTGCTGGAGATACCCGACCGTCTGGATGAGGACCGCTGCACTCACTGCCGCTACCAGCACTATTGCTATGAAGACGATCAGTATTTCAATACCGATCGCACCCTTCTCATCCTTTCTAAACTTCTTAGCCCTCATGCTATCACCTCACTGCAGTTGTATAACCGCATCAGTGTACGATGGTGGCGTTGTAAAGTCTATGACACCCGGTGCACCGAACTCTGGTCTAACCTCTCCAAACACAGTTGTTCTTTCAGCAATTCCATTACTGGATGCGTCGTTATCGAGTGAGTCTGCAGTGTTTATTGTCAATACCGCCTTATCTCCCTCATTCAGTACCGGAGTACCTGATGTTAGAGAGCCATCGTTATCCTGCAAGACTATTATACCAAATTTTGTGCTATTCGATGCAGATGGCCAACCACTGCTTGCACCGAACAGATCGCTAAGGTTCCCTTCTGCATCATAGAAGTCTCCGGAATTATAGATGTACTGGACTTGTTTATCTCCGTTTGAGAGAGTGACTGTTGTTTTGCTTAAGTCGATCTCTTGTCCTCCAGAGTTGACTGTAACGATGATTCCCATCTTATCTACCGCACCTGCTGGAATTGGTGTAACATTGCCGTAAATTGCAAGAACCTTGATACCGCTTGCAACTTCCTTAGTTGTCTCTCTACCGGTTGCTGTTGCTTTCTGCTGGAGATACCCGACCGTCTGGATGAGGACCGCTGCACTCACTGCCGCTACCAGCACTATTGCTATGAAGACGATCAGTATTTCAATACCGATCGCACCCTTCTCATCCTTTCTAAACTTCCCTTTCCTCAACCTCAACTTTCTCCACCTCCCATGGTGATAGTTATTATTATAATAACAATATTTAAGGGTTTTTTGCAAGTAGGTTTGGAGATATTAGTGTAGATACATATGTAGGTGGAGAAGACAGCAAAAAAATTGACAGTTCAGCTGAAAAATCGATAAAAAATTGTATTTCAACCACGATGCCGTTTTTGTCTGAGATGAAGATACAAGCACTTTGTTCGCTCATCAAATCCGCCAACACTTCACCAAACTCGCAAAGCTTAGAGCTAAATCAGTTGGTGCATGCTTAGCAGGGAGAATAAAATAATAAACAATAAAAACAATAATAAAACCCACTACAAAGATTCAGTATGGACCCGTAGGGTAGCGGATATCCTTGAGGCCTTCGGAGCCTCAGACCCGGGTTCAAATCCCGGCGGGTCCGTCAGATTTACATTTCAAAGTACTTTTTAGCTTTAAAAATTCATTAAGCTATGTTAGTCAGCTTCTGACGACGAGTAAAAGTCTCTGACTCTTGCATCAACTCAAAGCTGAAGGATAAAAATTTATAGTAAAAAGGATTTAATAAGAAGCGATAAATGTAGCCAAATTCGAGAGATACTATTTGAGTCCTGAATAGGATTTAATCGCGGGATAAATAAAACCCTCTTTTTAATTGGTATGTCAAAAACAACTAATTAGATTAGGAAAGAAAGCTGATTCTTTAATGTGCCATTTCATCAAAAAGGTGACAAAACTTTAAATACTTTAACGTGCCATATTAATTTAAAGGTGATATAGTGTATCGGAGCTTCCACTCTCAGTTGATAAAAAGATGGCAAGGAAGGTTGTTCAGGGTTAGCGATGCCTATCGAATAAATAAAAGAGCCAAAGAATACCTGCACAGATTATCCAAAGAAGGGTATTTGAAAAGAATCTACTGGGGATGGTATTTCATCCCAGCTGAATCCGGATACAAAGACCCCTGGGATTTTTTGACGAAAGACAAAGCTTTCAGGGTGATAATCAAGCAGACCGCAGCAAGTTTATGGAACTACGACTTCGTTCATAGAGATGTTTACCGTTTGGCTGTGAAAGATAGATCCTATGGAAAAGCATTGGAGAGCTTTGCTAGGGAAATGGGATGGGATTTCGAAATCGAATACCACGAAAGAATTCCTTACGAGTATCGTAAGGTAGATGACCTGTTCGTTGAGACTATCGAATCCAGCATAGTTAGCTGCATCTCCGACTGGGCATTTCTGGATGCCTTTGCCACTTTATATTTCAGAAGGGATGCCATCAACTTCGAGAAGCTGAAGGCAATGGGAAGATGGAAGAGAATCTCCGGAAGCAATACGAGAGTTTGGACTGCTTTGAAGTACGGATGCAAGTTGTTCAACGAGCAGTTAGAAAAAGAAGTATTCAGAATTAAGGTTAAAGGAGAGTTGAGCGAAGACATGAAGGAATTGATCCAGGAAGCGGTTGAGAGGGTGGTCGAGTTTGCCTAAGGCCATCGACATGATGCGGAAAAGAGAGGAAGAGATTCTTGAAGCGATCAAACATCTTTCTGAGAAGACCAAAAACTTCAGCAAGCCTGAGATGATGGTTATAGGTGGATATGCGTTGAGAGCCTTCATTCCGTTTTCCAGATTTACCAGAGACTGTGATTTCGTAGTAAAAAAGAGGAACGGATGGAACATCGATTTCCTCAAGGAGATTCTTCCCGACGGTTTCTCCATCGAACATGAGGAGAAGAGAGGAAGTTACGCTTTCATGAAATGCATAAAGTTTCTCAGACACGAGAAAAGCAGAGTAAAGGTTTCGATCGATTTCATGGAGGGAGAGATAAGGGGGAGGGAGGAAAGGGATGCCGTCATCATCGACAGAAAGATGATTGAGAGAAGGGAATTCGTTGAACTCACGATTGGTGGTGAGAAGGTTGGAATCCCCGTTCCATGTTACACAGATTACTTCATAATGAAGGTCGTTTCATGCAGGGCTTCGGACATAAGAGATGTTGCCGCGATGATCTTGGAAAGAGGAATTCCTGACTCACTTGATGAAAGAATAAAGGAAGTTCTCCTGCATCCTGAAATTTTCAGCGTAAAGATAAACAGGATAATTTCTGAAATCAGAAGGAGAACTTTCCTTGATAGCTGGAGAGGGATTTTCGGGACGAAAAGGTACGGTGAGAAAGACAGGGAAAATGTTCTGAAAATTCTGAAGGGATTGGGTTAATCGTCTACTCAATAAGATAAATCAACTTTAATACTTTAATAAACAAAGTGAAAAATTAACTATCAAATTTTCACGAGAGGTTGGGAAAATCCTTTCAGAATTACCACCAGACTCATTGATTCAACCGCACTATAGGTTTTACATGTAATTTGACTAACCCGCGATATTGTGTGTTAAACTCCCGGCGGGTCCGCTCATCAACCCCTACCTCAACATCCCCCGATCTCCTAAAAACCACAAAATCTAAAAATTATGCTTCAAATTTAAACACCATGAGAACAATCTACTGGGATGGCTGTATTAAGATGATAGACCAAACAAAACTGCCAGATGAGTTCACAATCCTCGAAATAAACGATGTTGATGATCTCATATTTGCGATCCAGCGATTGTCCATCAGGGGGGCTCCCGCTCTGGAGGCTGCTGGAGGTTATGGTGTTGTGCTTGCATGTTATGAGAGAGATTTCGATAATTCTGAGAGATTCAAAGAATATGTAAAAAATAGGGCGGAAAAAATAGAGAGAGCTAGACCTACCGCAGTGAATCTCAGTGTTGGTGTAAAAAGAGTTTTAAAAAAGGTTTTAGAGAGTAGATCCATAGAGACTGCAAGAGAGGTTGCACTACGAGAGGCAGAAAGAATTGCAGAGGAGGACATAATCCGAAATAAGCTTATGGGTAGTTTCGGAGCTAAATTGATAGAGGATGGAGATGGCATACTAACCATCTGTAACACTGGCTCTCTCGCAACAGTTGAGTGGGGAACCGCCCTTGGAGTTATACGAAGTGCTAACCTCGAAGGGAAAAGAGTCCGTGTTTTCGCATGTGAAACTCGACCACTGAATCAGGGTTCAAGGCTGACCACATGGGAGCTGATGAATGATGGAATAGATGTCACCCTTATCACAGACAGCATGGCTGGAATCGTCATGCAGAAAGGAATGATCGATAAGGTGATCGTAGGGGCGGACAGAATTGTTAGAGATGGTGTCTTCAATAAAATCGGCACCTACGCCTTAGCGGTTCTTGCCAAGGAGCACGGAATTCCATTTTTCGTAGCTGCTCCCCTCACAACATTCGATTGGGAAAAAGAGATGAAGGATGTTGTTATCGAAGAAAGAAGTCCCGAAGAGCTTAAGTTTTGCCATATTAAGTGTAAAAATTGCAGAATTGCCCCTGATGATGTAAAAGTTTACAACCCTGCCTTCGATGCGACACCGCTGAAATATGTTACCGCATTGATAACAGAAAAGGGAGTTATTTTCCCGCCCTACGACAGAGAAGTCCCCAAGATCCTAAGAACTTAGCTTAGCAGACTCTCAGTGGACTTTAAAGTTTCATTTATTCAATTCAAACAAAACCATCCTCTCTCTGATGAGCATGTCAAGTTTATCCAGACCAACTATCCTCAGCTCATCACCATCGATGTCGTACATCTCCATAATTTTCCTTAGGTTAATGCTGTCGAGATTTATATCAAACTTCTCTGGTGTGAATCTAGGAATTATCTCGGATTCTCGCCCTATTTTCTCAAGATCGGTATTTGAGCCAATTAAAACTAAGTAAACCCTGTTCCTACCCTCCTTTACACCCACCCGTATCGCATCCTTTATCTGTCTTGTCGCGGAAACATAGAGGAGGACCTCCATGGATAGCGTTTTGGCTACATTTCTCTTCTCAATCCACGAATCAATAGCTTTCATAACTGCATAAATCAGGTTGTCCAAGCTCACGATGTAATCTGCGTCGATGATTACTATTTCAATCCCAGTATCTCGACTTATCTTCCTTATGTGGTCGAGAAAAATACCGACATCTTCTATATCCAGCCATCCGGAGAAAATTTTGTATTTGTAGTCTCGATACTGGTGGATAGAGCCATCCATATTTCCACAACCTCCGAGTTCGTCTCCTCTTACATTACCCTCATCACGGACTCCATCGAAATTCCCTTATCCGTCAGCTCATACCTCAAAATTGACTTAGGAACCATGTATCCCTCAAGTTTCAGAATTTTAAGTCTTCTCTGTATTTCGTTCTCGATCTCCTTTATAGATAACTCGATAACACCATCGGAGTAGTGTTTTATAGCGGTCTCAACCCTCCTTTCGAACATGTCTTTGGTTAGAAGCAAAACAATCAAATTGTCCTTAACCTTTGCTACCATGTTGAGTTCGTCAAGCATTGAGGTTACCTCTTCGAACGGATAGTTGACGAGGAAGTATGTGAGGTTGTTAATCACAACTCTGTCATAATCTTCATTCTTCAGCCTGTTTTTTATTTCCCCTATGTAATCGTGCCTCATATTTTTCACAAACGCTTTGACATCTTCTTTTCTGTTGAAAATCGTTACTCTTGGTGAAAAGAAGTCTAAAATCTTCATGTTGTTAAGTATTTCGCTATTAAGGTCGTGCTTGAAATACAACTTCATGTTGTTGATTATCTCGTTTTCTGGATAGTCGGTAGTGATGTAAAGGACTTTCTCCCCGTTCTTTAAACCTTCATTAGCCAAGTGAAATGTGAAGATCTCACCACCCGTTCCCGGTTCTTCTAAGAAAAGGATGACCTTGCCTGATGGAAAACCTCCCCTCAACTGTGTGTCAAGGGATAAAATACCGGTGCTAAAAATTCTCATATCACCACCATTCAATTTTAATACTTTTATTTTATTTAAAATTTTTTTCAATTATTCAAATGAACGAATGTTCGCCTGCACCATTCCAACATCCTATATAATCATCCACCTTATACACATCATCACATATCCAATCACCCAATTAGCCCATTTATATTTGGGGCACAGCATTTATAAAACTTCTTGTAAAATACAGCTACATGTCGATACAGTATGAAAACCTAAAATTCGGTGAGAACGGACTGATTCCTGTCATAACTCAAGACATAGTAACAAATGAAGTTTTAATGCTTGCCTATGCAAACTTAAATGCCATTAAAAAAACAATCGAAACTGGCTTCGCCCATTACTGGAGCAGAAGCAGAAAAAAATTATGGATGAAGGGTGAGACAAGCGGCAACACACAGAGGGTTGTGAGGATTCTCACCGATTGCGATAACGATACCCTCATCTACATGGTAAAACAGAAAGGTGTTGCTTGCCACACTGGTGAGAGGACATGCTTCCACAGAGAAGTTTGGAGCATTGACGAATACCGGAAAAATGGAAGAGGTGTTGAGGATGGAGGACGGCAATAATGTGAACTCTGAAATTGTAAATGCATTTTCCAAGGGGAAGATAGTACTGGACACTAGCACATTAATCGATGGTAGGATATCTTACCTTATAGATAAGTTCAGCTTCAGAGGGGAGGTTGTTATACCGGAGCCAGCCTTAGCTGAGCTTGAAGCTCAAGCTAATTTCGGTAAGATGAGTGGTTTTAGGGGGCTTGAAGAGATCTCAAAATTGAGAATGTTGTCGGAGGAGAGGGATTTTAAAATAAAATTCTCCGGTAAAAGACCGGGGCTTGAGGATGTCAAACTTTCGAGAGGAGGAGCAATAGATGACATGATCAGGAGGGTTGCTTGGGAAGAGAGAGCAACACTGATAACATGCGATAGGGTTCAGCACCTCGTGTCCATTGCTAAGGGAATAGACTCCGTTTACTTACAGCAGGAAAAGATAATGCCTGAAAATACAAAGATAATGACCTTCTTCACACCAGATACCACAAGTGTGCACTTAAGAGAAGGGATACCACCAATGGCAAAAAGAGGAAGGATAGGCAACCTGAAACTCATTAAGCTATCCGAGAGTCCAATGACGATTGACGAACTTAAAATCATTGCTCACGAGATTCTTGAATCTGCAAGACAGGATGATGATAGCAGTATAGAGATAGAAAGGCACGGAGCAACAGTCGTTCAGCTCAGGGATCTAAGGATTGCTATTGCGGAAAAACCCTTCGCAGATAAAATGGAGATCACAGCAGTAAGACCGGTTGCAAAGGTATCAATTCATGAATACGGTGTAGATGAGGAGTTAAAAAGGAGATTCATAGAAAGACAGCGAGGAATACTGATTGCAGGACCTCCCGGTGCGGGAAAATCAACATTCGCTGCAAGTGTCGCGGACTACCTGATTGAGAACGGCTTCATGGTTAAAACGATGGAGAGTCCGAGGGATTTGATGGTGAGGGATGAGATAACACAATACGCCCCTCTTGAGGGAAGCATGGAGCTTACATCAGACATCCTGCTCCTTGTACGACCGGACTACACGATTTACGATGAGCTTAGAAAGACATCAGACTTTCAGACATTTGCAGACATGAGGTTGGCGGGAGTTGGAATGATCGGTGTGACTCATGCTACCCGTCCGATAGATGCAATTCAAAGAATGGTAGGAAGGGTGGACTTAGGCGTTATACCTCAAGTTGTTGATACAGTAATATTCATCGATGCAGGAAGGATAAAAAAGGTGTACGAACTGAAATTCACGGTTAAAGTTCCATCTGGTATGATAGAGGCGGACTTAGCCCGACCAGTAATAGATGTCCTCGATTTCAAAACCAAGAGGGTTGAGTTCGAGATCTACACATACGGAGAGCAGGTAGTTGTAATGCCCCTTGTAGGTGAAAGAGACCCGGATGAAATAAAGTCAAGCCTTGAGGCGATACTCTCTGAACTCGTATCTGACTATGAAGTAGATGTGCTGAGCGACAGAAAAGCAATTGTTAGGGTTCCAGAGGATCAGATATCCTTTTTGCTCGGCAGAAGAGGGAGGAATATCAGAAGGATAGAAGATGAGGTTAAGATCAGCATTGATGTTCAGCCATTAAAAGAGAAGAGAAAGGGGAAAACTGTAGAAGCAGAAATAGGAGAGACCGGAAAGCAGTGGATAATCTACGCTCCGGGACTCGAGGGAAAAGAGGTCGATATTTTCGTGGAGAACGACTACATCACCACCGCATCTGTCGGGAGGAAGGGAGTTATCAAAATCAGAAAAGACAAGGATATCGGTAAAGCTCTGAAACTTGCAGTTATGAGGGGGCAAAGGGTTTTCATAAAATATTGAAGATTTTCATCAAACAACCAAGCTTAAAGACTCATAACTCATATCTCAATTATTTCTATTACCTCCAGCTCAATAAACTCATTGGACTCGCCAACCCATACCTGCCTATCATAATATTCCGCTCTTTCTACCAGCCCTTCGAACGCCGACATTTCCATCACCAAGGAAACCTAACCCTTATAAAAATAAAAGAGCTTGGAGTGGAGTGAAAGTGAAACAAAAATTTTATATCCTTAAAAATTATTCATCAAGCTATGTTATTATTTAAAATCTTGAAAACCTACATTAAAAACAAATTTCACAAGATTGCTCCATTTGTTCTCGCCCACATGATAACCCACAAATGCAACATGAGATGTAGATACTGCATCTACTGGAAATGGAACACACACGAGATGAATCTGAAGGAAATCGAGACCGTTCTGAAAAAGTGTTCGGAATTTGGAATTCCAATTTATTCCATCACAGGAGGTGAACCACTGCTAAGAGATGATATCTGTGAAGTTCTGAGACTCGGAAAAGAATACGGATTCTTCAACTTCCTTGTTACAAACGGGTTACTTTTAAAGGAAAGAGAGATTAGAGACGTGGATCTACTCACGATAAGTCTCGATACACTCGACAGGAGAAAGTTCCTTGAGATTCGTGGAGTGGATGCCATAGACAGAGTTATTTCAGCAATTGAGCACGCCAAGAACGAGTTCGAGACATGCGTGAATGTTGTTCTCCACGACCACAACATCGATGAGGTAGAGAGAATGGTCAAATTTGCGGAAGATATAGAAGTGGGGATAACATTCGAACCTGTCTCTCAGTACTTTCCGAATTGCTTAGGTGTGGATGAGGATAAACTAAGAGTTGCCATGAAAAAAATACTGGAGCTAAAAAAACAACACAAATATAAATGTATAAAAAACTCAAAAAGCTACTTGAGGCTCGTTGCGGAAGGAGGAAGGTTCAAATGTCTGCCATATCTGCTACTCAGAGTTGATCCGAATGGAGATGTCATATCGCCATGCTACGATGTTGAGCACCTACGGGCAGGGAACGTGCTGGAGATGGATGTGCAGGAGATTATATCGAGCTATGAGTTCAGGAGGGGGATCGAGATTGCCAGAGAATGTAACCGGTGTTATTTGATTTGTTATGTGGAGCCTTCAATGGTTGTGAAAAACATCAGATGGGGTTTTGATGCAATGCTAACCGCTCTGAAAGGGTGAAGATCAGGTGGAAAAGTATGTGAAGAGGTAGATCCGAACAAAACAAAATTTATATTCAAGATTGAATGTACTCGGTAAGGTGATAGGTTGAAAGCCAGATACATGTTGATCGCGGTTTATGTTTTCTCTGTTTTGATAGCCATAACGGTATCCCCTGATTACAAGGAGGCGGGATTGCAAGCATTCAGTAATCCCGAGGACATCATGAATTCGATATACTACTTCGCGATAATAATTTTGTTCACCGCATTCATACTCGTTATGGCCAAGTTTATGGAGAATTTCATCCAGTGGATGATGTATTTACTTATTTTCATTTCAATTTACTATGTCTTCTATCCCTTCGCAGGACTTTTTTCATTTATACTCTCCCTTATCCTTGTGTTATTGCTCGTTAAGACTTCAAATTGGTTTGTCATCGATGCGGTAGCCCTCCTACTATCCGCAGGAATTACGAGCATATTCGGCATAAGCCTGACCCCAATACCAGTCATAGTCCTTCTAATCATTCTTGCAGTATACGATTTCATATCGGTTTACAAAACGGGACACATGGTCGATCTCGCAGACTCTCTAACAAAAATGAAGCTTCCGCTGTTATTCGTTATCCCTTTCTCAAGAGACTTTACATTTGAGAGGCTCGAATCTGCGAAGGAGAAGGCTGTATTCATGGGTGTAGGCGATGTTGTAATTCCGAACATCCTTGTTGTGTCCGCACAAGTCTTTACTAAGTCTCCCTACATATACTTCATAAAGATGTCCGCCCTCTTCACTCTGGTGGGTGGCATCATGGGATTGTTTCTGTTGATATATCTTGTCGAGAGAAGAGAAGGTGCCCATCCGGGACTCCCGTTCCTTAACGCAGGTGTTATTATCGGATATACCACATACTGGGTTCTTTTCCATTAAACACCCCTTTCAATCCCTATCAACATTTACCTTTTATCCCTAATGCACTCGTGGATTAAACCTTTGATCTCCTCGATTCCCTCTCCAGTTACGGATGAGAACCCAATCTTGTCCCTTAGATCGTGTAGATCAGTTTTGCTATATACCGGAATTACAGAGTGAAACTCCTTTCTCAACTCATGAAAGAGAGACATCTGGCTTTCCATTGAGTAACCGCAAGTCTCCGTTGGATCGATCACAAATATTATGCAATCAGCCAAGTACTTCAGGCACAGAATTGCCTTTCTCTCGATCTTGTTTCTTTTGTGGAGAGGTCTGTCAAGCAACCCGGGAGTATCGATTATCTGAACCTTCCTTCGATTTATCTCCCCCCTTCCCACAAATATTTTCTTGGTTGTAAAGGGATAGCTTGCTACCTCCGGCTTTACCGTAGAGAGGATTGAGACTAGACTTGACTTTCCAACATTAGGGTATCCCGCAACGACGACTACAGGATCGTTGCTCAAAGTTGGGATTTCTCTCATAACATTCTTCGCCCGATTTAAAAATTCGAGATTCTTTCCGATTTGGTTCACTACCGAAGATATCCTACCGTAGGTAGATCTAATAACCACATCTGGATTTTTTCCACCCTTTATTTCCCTTATTCCCTTGCTTATCAGAGCCTGTATCTTGGTATCCGCCCACGCAAGAGCACCCAAGCTTTTCCTAAGGTTTCCTATCCCAACAACAACATCGATTAGTTCCCTGTAAAAATCGGGCAGATTCTGATAACTCGGATGAGAAGAGATTATCCTCCCAAAATAATCCTTGAATACATTGGAGAGGGTAGATAACTTGTTAATAGCCCTCTCCTTTTTATTTCTTCCAGAAACTTTCTTAGCTCTTCTGAAAGCTTTATCGACTAGTTCCTCAGCTGTTAAAACCGTAGGAAGTTTTCTCGGGTTGAAACATAAATCAAGGCTCACTTCCTCCTCAGTCTCACCTCTGCCAATTTCAGCATCTTCCATCTGTACTTCTTTTTTTCGGAATGCTTAAATACTTGATGTTGTATCGTGGCTGAACCATCTTCCGTTACACCCGCTCCACCTTTCGGATTTGCTTTCATGTTACCCCAAGCCTTTCCAACCCTTACACCAGTATCTACCAATTCCTTTATAATTGATTGTTTAAGATTATAATTGAGAATAATTCCATGGCTTTATCCACTTAATCAAAATTATTCTATTTCTGCAACATATAAATTAAAAAATTCTGGTCTCGGTTTATAGAATTGGGGAGAAAAAATATTTATACACTCCCTTTTAAAACTACAAGAAAAGTTTCAGGGAGGTAATTTAAATGGAGCTTGAATTGACACAAATTCAGAAAGACATTCTGTATGCCCTAATCACACTCTATAAAAGGAAGACAGGTTTATCCATTAAAGGAGAAGAAATTGCAGAACTTATCAATAGAAATCCCGGAACAGTTAGGAACCAGATGCAAGCCCTCAGAGCCTTAGGGCTCGTTGAAGGTGTACCCGGACCGAAAGGTGGTTACAGACCGACTGCAAAAGCGTATGAGATGCTTTCAATAACAAAACCCGAAGAATCAGTAAGAGTTCCGGTCATAAGAAATGATGAGTTGATTGAAGATCTAACCGTAGAGGAAATAGACTTTCCATCTATATCCCATCCCGAAGTCTGTCAGGCGAGAATCAGAGTTGTGGGTGATGCAAAGAAGATCTCCGTTGGAGATAGAATTCTGATCGGTCCAACACCCGTAAACGAGCTGATAATCGTGGGTAAGGTCAGCGGAAGAGATGATACAGCAAACACCGTCGTGATAGATACCGAAGGCATAGTTGCATTACCAAAGGATACCATAGGTGAGCACATGTCGACACCCGTGGTGATGATACACAAAGATACGAAAGTCAAGGATGCTGCAAAAATGCTGAGTGAAAAAGACATATACTGCATGCCCGTGAAGGATGATGGCTCACTTATTGGCATATTCACACTGGATCATGCGGTGAAAGCCCTTGCAGATGACAAGCTCGATGCCAGAGTGGAAGAGTACATGAGACCGAAGATAGTCACCGCGGAGAAAGACACGAAGATAAAGGAAGCCATAAGGCTCATGAGGGATGAGGGAGTAAGGATACTTGTTGTAACCGATGGTGGAAAGCCGGTTGGAGTCATTACAGACCAGAAAGTTCTAACAAAGCTGTTACCACCACATGTAACTGGATAACCTATTTTTTATTATTTTGATTTTGAGTTTCGATGTTCGGATCTTAAGCCTTCCATCCCTGTCTTAAACCTCTAAATCTATTTCTCAGTTGTGTAGTAATTATACAATGCGGTTCCTATTGCGGAAAGCATCGGTGCAAGGAAGAATCCCGTAACCCCTCCAACCAACCCACCGCCTATGAACGATAGGAGAATGAGCAAGGGATGTACCTTAGATGTATAACCCACGAAGTACGGTCTGAGGACTATCTCGGGCAGGATGTACAGAAAAATGAATCCCAATATCAGAAACCAAACCGCAGAAATCGGATTATTCAGAGCTAAATAAAAAGCTACCGGGAGCAAAACCATCCACTCTGCAAAAACCGGAATCAATGCAGCAAGAAAAATTAACCCTGAGAGTAAAGCGGTATAAGGTATCTGAAACGCAAGGAAAAAAGGTATACTTGCTATACCTATCATAACCGCCACTGCGAAATTTCCGAACCACAATCCGAGAAGCACATTGTCTATCTCCTCAACAAACTTCGAAAAACCATCTCGGTACTCTTCAGGAAGAATTTTTATACTTCTAGAGATAAACTTTTCACCATCAAGTAGAATGTAGAAGCAAACAATCGAAGAAATTAGAAAGTTCATGATAAAAGTGATGAACTTAATTGTAAGATTTATTGCGGAAACTTGAAGGATGTTTTTCGAAATAAACGAGGATATCTGGGGAAATATGTTGTGAATTTGCTGTACATATTCCTCTCTAAGTCCCGCGGTTCTCAAAACCTGAATCAACTGGGCTTGAAACTCACTTTGATGTGTTATTAAGTTTATTGCTTGGGTAACTCCTTGAAATATTCCATAAAACATCAAAATCGACACAGGTATGAGTATTATAAGCGTTGAAAGCAGAGACGAGAAAAATCTGTTCAACTTCTTTTCAAGCCGTCTCATGAGGGGTTTGGCAACATACGCAAAAACAATTCCCATCAAGATTCCATCGAGCAGAGGTGTCATAAAGTAGAATATCAGAGCTAAGAGGGAAATTATACACACAACAAGCAGAAGCAACCATTTATCTGCTATTACAAGCTTTTTTTCACTCATCCCCATCCCTTCTTCCTTTCGAGTATAGTCCATCGATATATATTTTTATTTTTCTGATAACTCCAAGATAAGTTGAATATTCCTTTTTTGTCATTAAAGCTCTTTTATGGACTCTTTTCAGCATTAACAAAGTTCTCGGTATTCGATGGGGAGGATACCTGCACTTCCTCAACAACCCCTCGTAATATGAAACCAACACATTAATGTCTTCGGTATCAGCATAGCACTTTTCTTCCACCTCGTAAGCCGACTTTTTGAGCTCGTAGAGGATTATCGCTACCGCATGGCTAACATTAAGAACAGGATACTCGGGATTCGTTGGTATTGTCACCACAATATCCGAGAGTTCTATCTCCTCATTCAGCAATCCGTAGTCCTCCCTCCCAAAAAGTATCACTGCAGAAACCGATTTTCCTTTGAGAAAGTTCCTCAGCTCATCAGGATAGAATATCGGTCGTCTGAGATACCTCTCCTCTTTAACCCCGGGGATGCCCGTTGTCGCTATGACAAGATTCTTATCTAATAAAACCTCGTCTAAGCTTGAAACAACCTTCGCATTCCTCAGAATGTCTGAACCGTGGCTTGCGGTGATGTAAGACATTTCATTGACATTACAGTTGAGAAGATAGAGGTTTTCGAATCCAAAATTTTTCATGATTCTTGCAATAAACCCAATATTCTCGGGAGTTTTCAGCTCAACGAGACATACATCAACACCCATCAAAATAGAAAATGATTGGAATGATATTATAACTTTCTACTTTCTGCGGATCTCCAGATGCTTTAAAGGAACATCTTTGCGAGCTCTAAGCTCCTTCTGATGTGTTCATTAGCCCCACCTACTACCTCCTCTTCATGCCCCGGGTATAGGTTCTCAACATCAAGCTGAGATAGCAGTTTAATCGACTCTATGAGCTTATACGAGCTCCCTCCGGGCAAATCTACCCTCCCGAAACTTCCGTGAGGGAACACGGTATCTCCGCTAAACAGCCACTTCTTTTCCCTCTCATACAGGCATATACTTCCCGGAGAGTGTCCGGGGGTGTGTATGACTTCGAGCTTTACCTCTCCTAAATCAAATACCTCTCCTCCTTCAACCGTTACATCTGGCTCAAAAGGCTTGAACCTTATACCAAAAACAGTAGCAAACCCCTGTGCTTTAACGAGGGAATACTCCTCCTTGTGTAGAACTATCTTAACCCCCTCAAACCATCCTTTCCAATCACTAACTGCGGATGCATGATCGAAATGTGAATGGGTGAGGAATATGTACTCCACCTTAGATGGCTCAATGTACTTTCTCACAACATCCAGCAGGAATTTAGCATCTCCTCCCACATCAACTATCGCCGGTTTTTCTGTGAGCAACAGATATGCATTCGCAGCCAGAGGAGGTGTGACTATCTGAATCGGCACCATGTTCAAAAAAAGTAGGTGTTATTTAAAAATATTTTTAAATATCCCTCAACACTAAAGCAACTCTACAGACTCGATCTCAACGGATTCCACGCCCTCCACATTTCTCACCTTCTCAACAAACTCATCCCCTATTGAGCCTTCATCAGGCATCACAGCCATCAAAACAAGTGCTTTCAGTCCGAAAGCAATGGGTTGAATCTTTTTATCTCTCAACTCTACTTTCTCTCCCTTTAATTCCTCTATCTTGGAGTACACGGACTCGAGATCCACATCCACATCCTTGGGCATTACCCTTAGCGTCATTACAACATCTCCCATCCATACCACCTCGAAAGAAATTTACTAACTGATTGCTGAATTACGGGTTCAAAACTCATGGTCCTTCAAATCCGCAACTCGGACATCTGTATATGTTTGCAAGCTTTCTGCACCTTTTACACCTGTATATTACCTCATCACAGTTCGGACACGGGAACTTTACATAATTCATCCCGATCAGATTTTCACCGCATGAAATACATTTATGAATCTCCATGATTACTACCTCCGTTTTGTTATGAGTGTTCCTATTGCCTTTTCTCGCAATATATAATCTTTTACCCTTTCAGGCTTCCCACCATTACAGATGAAAACTTCAACACCAAACTCCCTTATCAGCTTTCCAGAGTAGGAGTCGATACAGCTCTCGAAGTTCAATTCTTCTACTGAGATTTTCTCAACCAACCTGCCATCCTTGAATATTCCGTCAACATCCGTAATCTTTATCACTTTCTTCAAACCGAGTTTACCGCACATCCAAATTGCTATGGAGTCAGATGTAACATCCCATGTATGCGGTAGCTCATCATTCCTTCTGATCAGAGTGTAGGGAAAGACAATCCCTGCAAATTTTGGATCTATTTCCTCAAAATTGTCTACATGTATCTTCTCAAGCTCTGGAAACAGAGAGGAAAGATAAAATGAGTTTATCTCCATGGCTAAGATTGCCATCCAATGCGAAGTATCATCATCAGCTTCCATCTCCCTGACAGCATCCGCCAATCTTCCTCCACCCGTGATGAACAGTACTCTCTCCTTCCTGAGCCTGCATGCGGAGAGAATATTATCCACCACAGACTTCCAGTGACCCATTACACTTCCACCAAGCTTGATGAGGAGCATTCCTCACACCCTCAGCCCTCCATTCTAAGCAGATTGGCAACCGCAAATGCGGGGAAGTAATCCGATGCTCTGCCGTATCTTCCTCTGAGGGATACATACTCAACCCCTTCAAGCTCATCCACTGCTCTCTCTATCAACACCTCTCCTACCCCACACCCAATCACCATGCCTATTCCGTACTCCTTCACCTTCCTCAAAATTAATCCCCTCAGTATCTCAACAAATCTATTCCTACAAGCGTATGCGAAGTCCTTTAAGAATTCTTCACCCACTTCCTCCTCATCCGCACAGAAGAGCCTTGCAACTCTCCTCAAACAGTCCTCTCTACTCTTACCCCTCCCATCCGGAGTGTCCACGGTGTAGTTTTCCTCGCTTATTTCCCCGGTCAGAACCATCACATCTCCCATCACCGCAAAATATTCTGGAGATATAGGGACGCCATCGTATTCGGGTAGGATGTAGTGGGGCGGTGTTCTCAGCAACCCCGCGTAGTACAACTCCCCTCTCCTCAATCTACCGAAATCTGTTTTGTCCGCAAGCACATCCCCCTTCACGGGAATTATATCTGTAGTCGTTGATCCCATATCCACAAAAATGAACTCTTTAAACTCATTCTTCAAAAACAACACCGAGGCAACCCAGTTACTTGCGGAAAATTTCAAAGGTTCATCTATCCTCCTCCTAAGCTCCCCATCCACGCTAAGAAAGTAAACTTCATCAAAGACTTTTTTTAAAACGGATGAGATGTAAAGTATCCCCTCTGATTTGGATTTAAATGCATCCGACAATTCGGCTGTTATAACCGCTGAGAAAACCTCTCCTCCTGAGTCTCTTTTTATTCTGAAGAGGTAATTCTCAAGCTCATCGAACTTCAACCACATGGGGAAGTATATTACCTCACCATTACCCTCCACATCAGAATATTTCAGGTTCGCTCCACCTATGTCGAGCCCGACAACTTTGCCTAAAAACAATTCGCCTCCTTCCTCAGCATTACCTGTATAACCCATAAAAGATCTGCCTCAAATCGAATTTAAAATTTGTGAATTTATGATTTCCTATCTTCGTTGCGGTGAGCATGGATTTTTTGTACACCCATCTAAATTACATGTCATAATATCTCAACCGAAAATTATTAATACCTGGTATCTATTAACAATGTTAATGCTCGAATGTATGGCTTGTAAGACGGAATACGAGGACTCCCCCAGATACATCTGCGAGAGGTGCTTTGCCCCACTCCAGGTGAAGTACGACTGGGATAGCATTCAGGAAAGGGTAACGAGAGAGAGAATATCGAGGGGAGTTCACAGCATGTGGAGGTACATAGACTTCCTACCAGTAAGCAGAGAGCCCATAGACCTTGGTGCAGGATTTACGAGGTTCATTCACGCCAAAAACCTTGGTAAAGTAATCGGTTTAAGGAATCTGTATTTGATTGACGACTCCACAAACCCCACATATTCATTTAAAGACAGGGTCGTTAGCGTTGCGGTGACAAAAGCACTTGAGTTCGATATGAGGGCACTCGGTTGTGCCTCGACAGGCAACTTAGCTGGAAGCCTGTCCGCTCACTCAGCCAAGGCTGGACTACCAGCATACATTTTTGTGCCCTCAGGAATTGAAAAAGCAAAAATCATACAAGCTTTGGTTCATGGAGCGAATGTAATAGAGGTTGAAGGAGATTACGATTCCGCTAACAGGATTGCCACTGAACTTGCGGAGAGTCATCCAGACTGGGGTTTCGTTAATATAAATCTCCGCCCGTACTATGTTGAGGGAAGTAAAACCCTCGCATACGAAGCGGTTGAGAGACTGGGCTGGAGTTCTCCCGATCAGGTTGTGGTTCCTATGGCTTCTGGAGCACTGCTAACATCAATATACAACGGTTTCAACGACTTCCTTAGGATTGATCTTACTGACAAAATTCCGATATTTAACGGCATTCAGCCGAAAGGCTTTCCAATCGTAGAGTCGATCAAGAATCGTACGGAGATAAAACCGAAAAAAGGGTTGAAGACTGTTGTCCACAGTCTCGCCATTGGAAACCCAGCCAACGGATTTACAGCTAAGAAAATAGTTGAAGAAACCGGAGGTTATGCTGAAGATCCATCAGACGAGGAGGTAATCGACTCGGTAATTCTTCTGGCAAAAACCGAGGGAATTTTTACGGAACTTGCAGGAGGGACGGTAATTGCTGGACTTAAGAGGCTGGCTGAGGAGGGTAAAATTGATGGGAGCGATGTTGTGGTGGTATATCTAACGGGAAACGGGCTAAAAACATACGATGTATTGTTGGAGAGAATTAGAAATGTTGGGAAGGTTTCGGGATACGGTGAATTCGAGGAGGTGATACCTTGGTAAAAATCATATACCCGATAATTCTCGCAAGTGTTACGAAAAAGAAGGAGGAGGAAATAGAGTTCAGCGGCAGCATACAGTCCCTTTTAGACTATCTGTGTGAGAAATACAAGAAAATTGAGAAAGTATTTTACAATGAGGAAGGATTCAATAGGTTCATAAACATATATGTCAATAACGAAGACATTCGAAATTTAAACGGATTCGAAACGGAAGTTAAGGATGATGATGTTGTGAAGTTCATCCCAGCCATAGCGGGAGGCTAAGAATGCTTGACGAGGAGAAGATAAAGAGGTACTCAAGGCAAATAATAATACCAGAAATTGGAGGAAGAGGTCAGACTAAACTGCTTAAATCCAAAGTGCTCGTTATCGGAGCGGGTGGTCTTGGAAGTCCAGCTATTCAGTATCTTGCCGGAGCAGGAATTGGGAAAATTGGAATAGCTGATGGAGATGTAGTAGATGTCACAAATCTTCAAAGGCAAACAATCCACGCCGGAAACTTAGGAATGAACAAGGCTGAATCCGCAAAAAAATTCGTAGAGAGGCTTAATCCAGATGTGGAGGTGGAAGTTTACAATTACAACATCACAAAGGAGGACATATTAGACATAGTAAGAAAATACGATGTCGTTCTCGATTGCACAGATTCGTTTCCGTCAAGATTTCTGATTAACGATGCATGCGTCATTGAAAAAGTCCCATTAGTTCATTCCGCGGTTTTGAGGTTCATAGGCGAGCTGATGACAATAGCTCATGGCTCTGCCTGCTACAGGTGTGTTTTTCCTTCCGCTCCTCCACCAGGAAGCGTGCCAACATGCCAAGAAGCGGGAATTGCCGGAGTTACTACTGGTTTGTTTGGAGTTCTGCAAGCCTTAGAGGCTATTAAATTGATACTGGATCTCGATGTTCTAACGAACAAAATGCTCTATGCAGATCTGGTTACAATGAGCTTTGACATAATAGAGATAAAAAAGGACGACAACTGCCCGGTTTGCAGTGGCAAGCTGAGAAGCTTGGAGGGTGTAACTTATGCAGAAACATGCAGAATCGAGTAATATCGAATCAAATAGACCAATATCAAAAACTAACAAAAAATCAACTCTTGATTTAAGAGATGAACAATGTCCCTTCACATTCATAAAGACGAAGCTTAAACTCGAGCAGATGGACGAGAATGAACTGCTTGAAGTTATATTTTCCGACGAAAGAGTTGCAAAAGATGTTGCAAAAAGCATTCAGAGTGAGGAATATAGTGCTGAGATCGTTAGGGGAAGAGGTTACTGGAAGCTCGTAATAGCCAAACCAGACTGAGGGAAAAATCTTTTATAACTCAATTAACACTGTTAAGATATGGTCTTTGATCTGAGACGAAAAACAAGAGGGATGGTAAACATCCACCCAATCCAGAGAGGGGGTATTCTGACCGATTCTGCAAGAGATGTTCTTTTAGAATGGGCTGATGGATACTCTGTTTGTGATTACTGTTTCGAGGGGAGGGTTGACCTGATCAATAACCCACCGATAAACGAGTTCAAACAGGACGTAGCGGAGTTCCTCAGGATGGATGAGGTCAGATTTACCGCGGGAGCGAGACATGGAAAATACGCGGTAATGCATGCTTTTAAAGGTGGAGTTATCGTTTTAGATTCCCTCGCACACTACACCTCCTACATCTCCGCAGAAATGTCAGACATGGTTGTTTACGAGGTGCCGAACTCAGGATATCCGGACTTCAAAATAAGTCCGGAAGACTATGCCATTAAATTCGAAAAGGTAAGAGAAGATACCGGAAGCTATCCAGACATAGCACTGTTGACCCATGTAGATTACAGATACGGAAACCTAAACGATGCTAAAAGAGTAGGAAAAATTTGCGAAGAATACGACATCCCATTTTTCCTCAACACCGCATACACATCTGGACTAATGGAGATCCACGGAGGAAAACTGAGGACCGATTTCATAGTTGGTAGTGGACATAAAAGCTGGTCTGCAACCGCTCCAATTGGAGTGCTCGCCATGAACTACGAGAGATCCAACGATGTTCTCAAAAAATCGAGAATTAGGGGAGATTGGAGTGGTAGAGCATTTACCAAAAAGGAGATAGCACTTTTCGGTTGTTCTCCGGTTTACGGACTTCCCTTAATAACGCTGATGGCTTCATTTCCCCATGTAGCTGAAAGAGTCAAAAAATGGGATGAAGAGGTAAGAAAAGCAAGGTATCTTGCCGATGAGCTTGAGAAAATAGAGGGGGTTAGACTGCTTGGAGACAACCCAACAAATCACACACTCATGCACTTCGAGTCGCCAACATTCCATTTGATTGCGGTAAAACATTCCAAAAAAGGTTATTTTCTCTACAGAGAATTAAAGAGGAGGAATGTCATCGGGATACATCCGGGGATGACCAAGAATTTCAAGTTGAACACCTACGGACTGGATGAGAACGAGATAGAGATTGTTATAAATGCTTTCAAAGATATAGCAGAGAAATACGGTTTGGAGGTGGAAAATTGAGAGACTTCCAAAGGTATTTTCGGCTTAAACATTCACCAGTAGGTGTAAAGTTTATTTTCGAGCACTCGGATGATATGCAAGAGATTGATAGCGAGATTAATGATGGAGCAGACGATAAGATCGATGAGATTAGTCCGAGCAGATTCTGTTACATCCTCAGACAGGCATCATCGGGAAGAAGATTTATTGTATCAGCAAAGAGTCTAGATTGTTTCGGTGCAGAGATGTCCTTGGGTTTTATAGACCCACTAAACGACAAGCTTACACACGCAGTAGTAGTGGAGGCATTAAAAGAGAACAGAAATTATGATGTAGTCGTAGTTATAGCAAACCCAGAGGAAGTAATGAGAATATCTGCTCTCTACTATCAAGTTACAGACGAGAGAATTCGTGCGGAGTTCAAAGGAGACAAAGCGGTTTGTGGTGAGGCTACCGCAGAGGTTTTAAAAACGGGAAAGCCGAATATATCCTTCCTATGCCATGGAGCGAGAGAATACAGTGAATACCTTGCAGAAGAAGTGGTCATAGGGTTTCCATTCAATACATTCAAGAAAATCGTCGATGCCATATTGAAAAAAAGAGTTAAATCCATGTGTGGATGTTCGATGGATGATATTCCTGCCCATGTGGTCAAAAAAATGAGAAGTCTGGGGTTCGACAAGGCCACCGACCACTTTGCAGGAATATTCAACAAAAAGATCGTAAAGGCTTATTTGCTCAGAGACCTCTCCTCTATAACCCTCTTCACCTCTATAAAGCTGAGAGGCGAAAATGATGGAATGACAGGGACTCTACACGAGAAGGTAAACGATACCATTTATTTAAATTATTCAAACCATTCAAACAGCATCTATTTAACGAAAAGAGGAAAATGGTTGGATCTCTCCACAACAGTGGAATTCAACGATGTTGCGAGAGAAGTGTTAAACAAAAGCTTTGACGAGGTTCTGCTCAGTAAAGCTGATGAGTTGGTCAAAGTAGCTGAGGATCTTGAAAGAAGATTGAGTTACACCCAATAGTACCTTTAGCCACTTAGCTTCAACATTTATCAATACTTATCAATTTTAAGATCGGATAAATTTTTAAAATCAGATAAAATCTGATAAAATTATAAGAAGAAAAAGTTTATTTAGCTTAATCAGAAGGAGGATGCGAAATGAGTGACTGGAAGAATTGGCGACACATAACCAAGCTTGACCCAGATCGGGAGAACCCAGAACATATAATCAAAGCGGTGGCGGAGAGTGGAACCGATGCGGTTATGATTTCGGGTACGGAGGGTGTTACAGAAAAGAAAGCCCGAATTTTATTCGAGAAAATACGGGAATACGGCATCCCGGTAGTAGTAGAGCCATCAGATCCTTCAAATGTTGTTTATGAGGGCGATTATCTGTTCATCCCAACTGTTCTAAACTCGGAAGATGGGGAGTGGATCACAGGCAAACATGCAAAGTGGATTTCAATGAACTATTCCAACCTAAGAAAATTCAAAAGCCTTGTAGATAGAGCAGTCATGGAAGGGTACATCGTGCTGAATCCCAATTCTGCGGTTGCCAGAGTGACGAGATCAAATTGTAGCCTCTCTCCAGAGGAGGTGGCAAGCTACGCCATCGTGGGAGAGGTAATCTACAAGCTACCAATAATATACATCGAGTACAGTGGGATGTACGGAGATCCGGATGTCGTGAAAGAGGTTTCAAATGTTCTCGAGAAATCAGTTCTCGTTTACGGAGGCGGAATAGACTCCAAGGACAGAGCGGAGGAGATGTTGAAGTATGCAGACATAATCATTGTCGGAAATGTAATTTACGAAAAAGGCATAGACAGGTTTCTGGAAACGATTCCTGATTGAAATGACCGAAATGTTAAAATTAAAGGCTCTCTGGGAACTCTACAGGCTTGAACATGGACTAATGTACGCACTCGGGGTTGTAATAGGCATTGTTGTAGCTGAAGGGATAACAGTACCCTTCGAAAAAGCAATATTCGGTATCCTTACCGCTGTCTTCCTTCAAGCCTCCGCTTTTGCTCTTAACGACTACTTCGACTACGAAGTGGACCTAATGAATGAAAGGTACGACAGACCTCTTGTCAGAGGTGAACTATCAAAATCATCGGCACTGATGTCATTTGCCATCCTCACCCCGATAGGGTTCATGTTCTCGTACCTCATCAGTTTCACCGCATTTGTTCTCGCCTTTGCAATAACAATACTCGGATTCTTTTACGATGTGAAGCTTAAGGAGTTTGGTATCCTTGGCAATGCATACATCGGATTCACAATGTGTGCTCCATTCATATTTGGAAGTGTTGTCGCCAAGAACACCATAACGATGCCCATCGTCATTTTGTCATTCATGGCTTTCCTCTCGGGGATTGCAAGGGAGATAATGAAGGGAATCGAAGATGTAGACGGAGATTCGCTGAGGAATGTAAGAACCGTTGCAAGGATGAAAGGAGAGGCGGTGGCGGGGAAGTATTCATCAATCATATTCATGGTCAGCATAGCCTTAAGTCCAATTCCCTTTTTGTTTCTCGAGGAATTCTTTATGGATTTCAAATACCTGATACCAGTGATCATAACAGATCTCATGCTACTGAAGATCTCAGTAAAAATGCTTAGGGGTAATTTCGGGAAGGAGGATATAAGGAAATACAGGAAGGAGAGTTTAATCGCAATGACATTCGGGCTGATTGGCTTTCTCGCAGGAGCATTTTAGGATTTGAAAAAATCGAATTACAAGAACAAAAAACAAAATAGCGGAAAAAAATACTTAAATAGTCTTTTTCACAATTTTTGGTTGGTGATTTTATGATCCTCGATGAAAGGGATATGAGAAGAGAATTGATAAAGTATTCCGCGTACCCACTTATGATCTCCGCCAGAACCGCTCCGAAAGCCAAGGGAGAAGACAGTCTTGAAATACTACTCGTAGATGGAGAGGAAAAGGATAAAATCGCGGATGAAATGGAGAAGATGAAAGACAGACACAAAGACTTTGTGAGAGATGCAGATGGTGTGAGAAAAAGCCATGCAATTATTCTGATAGGGGTTTACGGAGATAAAACCATAGGTCTTAACTGTGGTGCATGCGGTTTCGGCACATGCAATGATTTGAAGAGGGCGGGCAGGAAGAAGGGACTCGATTTTACCGGACCTAACTGTGCATACAAGCTAATAGACCTCGGTATAGCTCTTGGCTCTGCAGTAAAGCTTGCATCAGTATTCGGAATTGACAACAGAATAATGTACAGGATTGGTGCAGTAGCGAAGAAAATGGGTATAGCTAAGGCGGATGTTGTTCTCGGAATACCGCTCACCGCAATGGGCAAAAATCCGTTCTTCGACAGAAAGACTTGAAGAACGAAAATAAGAAAATCTCTTAAAATGAGAGTTCTCGACTTTCCATCCTCATCTCTATCTTTGAAGCTCTCTGAAGAGTATGGGTATGATGAGTTCATAGTTAGGAGATGGATTAATCTGTTCGGTGAGAGAGAGACTGAGGAGCTAATGTCAGCAATGGAGAATGTTCCGAAATACATACGGATAAACACACTGAAGATGGACGAAAGTCTGGTGATTGAGAGACTGAAAGAAAGAGGGTTTAACTTAGAGTGCACAGATGTGGACTACTGCTACAAAATAACAGATGAACCGTACTCCATAGGAGCGGTTCCAGAATATCTGATGGGATACTACTACATAATGGATAAAAGCTCCTGTGTTCCCCCTTTAGCTCTCTCACCCACCACTCACGATTTCATTGTGGATATGGCATCCTCACCGGGAGGAAAGACGACTTTCATCGCTCAACTCATGGAAAATAAAGGTGTCATCCTTGCAATTGAGGCACAAAGGGAGAGAATTCCACCACTAATAGACAACATACACAGAATGGGGGTTATGAACACCGCGGTAATAAAAATGGATGCAAGAAACCTGCATAAAACCGAGATAAAACCTGACAAGATACTACTTGATGCCCCATGCACAGGAGAGGGAATCATCCACAAAGATGCAACAAGAAAAAAAAGCAGAGGAAAACGAGACATCCTATTCTGCTCGAATCTGCAGTATCACCTCTTAATCTCAGCTATTAGGTGCTTGAGAGAGGATGGGGTTCTCGTTTACTCCACATGCTCGCTAACACCGGAAGAGAACGAGATCGTAGTATCCAAGGTATTCGACTATTTCGAGGGAAAAATTGATCTGAAAACTGAGAAGATACCATACGGGGATAAACCACTGATGCTAAGAGGAGTTAGAGATGAGCTTAGAAAAGCAAGAAGGCTGTACCCCCACAAACACGAATGTTCCGGATTTTTCGTTGTTAAGATAAGGAAGATATAGTATTTCAAAAAAACTTTTTAGATTAGGCTCATTATCCTGTTTAGGGCATGCATGATCTGCAGATCCATGTATCTCTGCTCCATAACTAATCCATCCAAAAACCACCAATTATCGAGTATCTCTTCCTCGCTATACCTCTCCATGAAATTCACAGCCATACTCATGTTCTCCAAACACACCTCATTAGCCTTGCGAATTAGCTCGGAAACTGTTCGTTTGTAGTGCTCAACATCATGCTCATCTCCGAAAAACTTCTCCAGTATTATTGCATCAAACTTGGCAAACCTCAATCGTTCGACTATGCCATCTCTATCAAAGTTTCGATGATGGAAGGCTTGTGTGAAGAACAGTTGTAGCAACTCCAACCTTGGGTCTTCGTAAGTGTAGTCTGGAGCTTCGATCGTTCCCGTAAGCCTTCCCTCCTCTCGAAGTTTGCGAGCGATTGGTGTTCCTGCGTATGGAACCATTTTTGTGAACTGAATAACTGAATCACTTTTCTCATTCACCTTCTTAAGGAAGGCTACATCTTCCTTTACAGTGTCAAATGTGCTGTGTGGATTCAATATCATGAATCCAAACTCAAAAGGCAGTTTCAACTTTCGAAGGGCGTCTATCGCATTATACACATCACCAACCGTGTAATGCTTGTTGTAGATTTTCAACCCCATATCATTTCCAGATTCAATTCCAAGGTAGATACTCATCAACCCCGCATCAATCATATCCTCAAAGAGTTCTGTATCCACATCATCAATACGGCAAGAAATACGCCAGAGAATCTCCTCGTCCAAGTTTCTCTTCCGAAGTTCATGTAAGAAATCTTTGATCCACTGACGGTTGGCGCGACCTTTCATAACGAAGTCATCATCTTCGAATATGAATACTCGAACATCGCTCTCGCGGAATAACATCTCCATTTCTCGTACAACATTGCCCGGAGAACGTGATCGACGCTTGGGACCCGGTGATTCAGCATAGAAGCTCTGGATACTGCAGAAGCTACAATTGTAGTAGCATCCTCGGCTGGCTAAGATCGGACAAACACCTACTCCTCTATGCTTCGTAATGGTATCTCTGAGAGGAAAAGGCAAGTCATCAAGATTCTGTATTAAAGGTCGAGGTGGATTTACCACTATTTCACCGTTTCGCCTGTAAACGAGTCCCTTAATTTTAAACCACGACTTTGGATTATCAATTCTTTTAAAAAGCTCCAAGAGGGTTTCCTCACCCTCTCCTCGAACCACAGAATCAAGCTCTGGAATTAATTCCAATACGCTCCCATATTCAAAGGTTGGAAAATGTCCACCAATCGTGAAATGAGCGCTTACACCATTCTGACGAAGGTAACTAATTAAACCCGCAAACTCATGAAGCATTCTCTGGAATATTAAAGAGAATCCGACGATTTTCGGCTTTTCATCTCGAATTATCGAAAGAATTTCCAGTTGAGAAAATTTATCGCATGGTACTATCCTCACCCTCACATTATGCTTGGATAAAAAGCTGGCAATAGATCGCAAGCCGAGGTTTTCAACCTCTTCGTACCCTATTAACAGAACATCACATTTGCCCGTGCTCATACCCATCGAACTCAATAAATCGGAGAATGGCCTATGTGTGCTGTGTGATAGTTCTAAAGTCTACAGCAGAACTACCTTACTTGTATTCCTCCTCCAGAAGGTCTTTCACAAGTTTAAGAAGTCCGATCTGCCTTTCCATTTCCTCAATCATATTTTCAATCTGGTGTATCTTAAGCTGTGCCAACCTTCTTCTGTCAAGAAGCATTCCAACCGCAGGATCAGCTGCCCACTGAACCCGAACCCAAGATGGGACCTCGTGCGTTCGAAAATGCTCGAGCCAAGGTGGGGCTGGATCCGCAATCGGACCTCGGAAATGGGACACTAAATCACCCATTGGGGCTCTTGGTATATCCAATTTAGCCTTTATTTCATCCAAAGCTCTGATAATTTCCTTCAAGATTTTTTCATCCATTTTCTCACCTCCAACACCATCATTTCACCCTACAACATCTAAACTATTACAAAAAAGCCAAATCTACTTCCTCCATCCAAAATGTTTTTACATCATCACCTCCTTTTATTTATCAATCTAAATATCAATCAAAGACGATAATATACACCTATACCAAATATTAATATTTAAACTTTTCGACCATCGAATATGTTCGATACAGTAAATCAATCCATATCTCTTTAAATGACTATATCTTTACAGATCACACATTTTCCAACAGAAAAACATTAGAATGAGTTGCTCGAAACAACTCCCGCTTTCTCATAGCAGAACCAATACAAACTGTCCGCTTCATCAACCACAGTCAGGCGGGACTACCACAGTACATTGGAAATTCTTTTATTCTTGCACCATGTCATTATGATATGCTTGAAATTAATGGTGTTGAAGTAGAGGACACATACTGCGAGGCTTTCGATGGGATATACTCGAGGTTTATAATAACTGCAAAACACAAATGGCTCTTGAAAAGTGCAGCATACGGTGCAACAGCCCTCCCATCAACTGTTTTTGGCGAGTCCGAGGGTGGAATAGACAGATGGCTATCTCCAGAGGAGACGCCCGACGGAAGGCACGGAGCCATAGCACAGGTGTGGGTTCAAAAGAGTAAGAAATTCCTCGATGTCCTTATGAGGGAGATGAGCAAAAGACTGAGACAGGGTGTTCTCGTTGTTCCCACAACGAGAGTCTTCAACGCAACGGATAGTGATGCAAAATTTGATGCGGAGATCAATGTAGGAAGGTGCGGAGATGGATACGAGTGGGAAGAAGAGATGTGGGGTAGAAAAGTCATAAGAGTCCCGATAATGTTTGGAGAGTTCATTATAGAGAGGTACATAGGGTATGCGGAGGGCGTTGCTGGAGGAAATATCTGGTACTTCTGCGATTCCGAAGAATCCGCTTTGGAAGCAGGTGAGCTTGCGGTAGAAGCTTTAAAGGAGATTGACGGTGTGATAACTTCCTTCGGGATCTGTTCTGCTGGTTCAAAACCGGAAACGAAATACCCAGAAATCGGTCCGACCACAAACCACTATTTCTGTCCAACACTAAAAGGAAAGATTCCGGACTCAAAGGTACCCGATGATGTTAAATCCATTCCAGAGATTGTGATTAACGGTATAAATCTGGATGTGCTCAAGAAAGCAATGTATGTCTGTATGGAGGTTGCAAGTAAGGTCGATGGGGTTGTTAAAATCTCGAGCGGAAACTACGATGGAAAACTCGGACAGCACAAAATCTACCTGCGAGATATCCTCAACGAGTTTGGCTAAGTTATTTATTATTTATCATTACAAACACTCATTTTTTTAAAACTTTTTGGAATTGTCGGATAATTTATTATAATTTATTTTTCTTAAAAAAAGTAAAATTTTTAAGTTAGCACAATTCGGTTACAACCATGTACAACTATCAATTGATTTTAAAGAGAGTATTGGAACACGGTGTTAGATGGGCTCCAAAGCAAGAGATTGTATATCGGGATGTGATGAGATACACATACTCTGACCTCTATGAGAGAGTACACAAGCTTGCCAACGCCTTAGAAAACCTCGGTGTAAAAGAGGGCGATAAAGTTGCGGTTCTCGATTGGGATTCTCACAGATATCTCGAGTGCTATTATGCAATCCCAATGATGGGTGCAATTCTCCATACGGTCAATGTCAGGCTCTCAGCAGAGGACATCGTATATACGATGAACCACGCAGAGGACGACGTTGTTCTGGTTTACAGTGACTTCGTACCCCTAATTGAATCAATAAAAGACAAACTCGATGTAAGCAAATTTATTCTGCTGACCGATTCAGAATACCAGACAGATCTCACAGATGTGGAATACGAAAGCATGCTCAAGGATTCCGATGCAAAATACGATTTTCCAGATCTCGATGAGAACACCATCGCGACGATGAGCTACACCACCGGAACTACGGGAAGGCCCAAAGGTGTGTTTTTCACCCACAGACAGCTCGTCCTGCACACTTTCGGTTTGCTAACGACATTCACATCCTACGATTCCAAAGTGAAGATAGGAGACAAGAGCATATCGATGAGGGTCGGGAGTGGTGATGTGTACATGCCATTGACTCCAATGTTCCACGTACATGCATGGGGAGTGCCGTACATGGCAACTGTTCTCGGTACAAAACAGGTCTATCCGGGAAGATATGATCCACAGATGATTCTAAAGTTAATTCTTGAAGAGAAGGTCACATTCAGCCATTGCGTGCCAACTATTTTGGCGATGATAGTGAATGCCATGCCCGAAGGATTCACTCTTCCGGGTTGGAAGATGATCATCGGGGGGTCAAAACTCAACAAGGGTTTGGCACAAAGGGCGTACGAAAAGGGAATATATGTCATGGCAGCATACGGAATGTCCGAGACATGTCCACTATTAACCGCTGCAAACCTCAAACCTGAGCTTTCGGACGAGGATGATGTTATGGACTATGTTATCAAAACAGGATTCCCAGCGTTTCTTGTGGATATAAGAGTCGTGAGAAGCGACTGGACGGATGTTAGAAGAGACGAAAAGGAGATGGGAGAGATTGTTGTAAGAGCACCATGGCTCACCCAAGCATATTACAAAGACGAGGAGAAAACTAAGGAGCTGTGGGAGGGTGATTGGCTCCACACAGGAGATATCGCGGTAGTTGATGAATACGGATACATAACAATCGTTGACAGAATAAAAGATGTGATAAAAAGTGGAGGAGAGTGGATAAGCTCTCTAACCCTCGAGAACCTCGCAAGCCTGCATCCTGCAGTACTTGAGAGTGCAGCCATAGGGGTGCCAGATGAGAAGTGGGGTGAGAGACCGCTACTCGTAGTGAAACTCGATGAGAAAATGAAGGGGAGTGTTACAGAAGAGGACATCAGAAACCACATGATGAAATTCGTGGAAGAAGGAAAGATCACAAAGTGGGCTGTACCGGACAGAGTCGTTTTTGTGGATGAGATCCCTAAAACAAGCGTTGGAAAGATAAACAAGAGAGAGTTAAAACAAATGTTTTCTTAATTTTTTTTGAATGAAAAAATTTATATTTTCTAAGGTGATATTTCTTTACATGGGGAGAGGCGGAGTTGCAGGTATTGCGTTGATATTGGGATTGTTGTTCATGGCAGCAATATACTTCATAATGGTGTATTTGAATAAATAACCAGAAGTACCAAAGCGACACCCAAGCAAAAATCCCAAAATTAGCAAAAATTAAACAAAAATCAAGATCAAATTTTTTTAGAGAGAAGAGGCGATCATCTCTGCTGCTTTTCTCATCTCGATTCTTATCAATCCCAGATTAACCTTTGGATCAGTAAAAACACTCAGCATAGCGTTTTCTCCGGCATCGATTAGAAGAACTTTTCCCTTATCACCCTCAACCATTATAATATCGGTCTTACCGGACATTAACCTATCCATAACGCTTGAGCCTGATCCATAAGCAGCAGCAACCATTGCCGCTGCAAGATCGGGATCGAAAGATTTGTCAGTTGATTCATGCTCGATTATTAATCCGTCTTTCTCCACTATTGCTACGCCCTTTACCCCATCTATTCTTAAGAGGTTGGCAAGGATATTTTCAAACATTCTCTACCACCTCATGACGGTTTCTAATTATTTCTGATTTAATTATCGAGTATTTAAAATTTTCCAGCAATATTATCAACTTTTAGTAATCATAATTTCTTAGTTTAAAAAACCTTTGAAACTGATAATGATGAGACAGCAATGACCACGAAAGTTAATAAAGATTTTCGAATTAAAATGGATAAACTAAAAGCTCAAAACTGCTCAACCCTATCCGCTAAAAATTTTTAATTTCGATAATATAAATATACTCATCATCATTACCAGACGATAAAATTCAATAAACAGTTTCCAAAATCCGATAAATTAGTTACAACGATTTCTTCATATCATAAAGCAATTCTATGAGTAGGTACCCTGAAAATATCCAAGATAAACTGGCGGATTTGCTAAAAAATAGACAGGAGAGAGTTCTTTTAAAAGAGAAACTTTATATATTGTAATTTATGGAGTGCTATTATGGATGAGTATGATTATGCTATTGAGTCTGTGGAGAAGATTATTTTATCAATGGATTCCGCGGTAAAAGAGATGTGGTCTGCTGGCTACACAGGAATGATGGTATCTGTTGGCAGAGTTTTTGCAGGAGAGGAGAGTAAAAAAAGTCTTGCAGAAGATATTCCATCAGTTTTAAAGGAGATTTCTGAGATATTTCCGGGGATGGAATACGAGTTCGAAGATGGCAAGATTATCGTGAAGAAATGCATTGTAAGGGACTTGGCCAACAAAGGAGTGACCGAGATGGGCGGTCCACTATGCATGTTCATGAAGGGATTCCTTATGAAAATGATAGAGACAGTCGAAGGAACGCAAAGAAAGCTCGACATCAAGATGGGTGAGTTGTGCGAGATAACACTGAGGTGATACCATGGACGAGGAGAAAATGAGGAAGATGGAGGAGCTGAAGGGGAGAATGGCTATTCTTGCCATACTAAGCAATGCACTTGAGCTACTCAGCGGTGACTGGGCGAGAACGATTTGTTTCATTGCAGGTAAAAAGCTCGGAGAGAATTCGGATGTTGAGAATTCCTCCTCAATCGAGGAGGCAATCAAAAATGTGGAGCCTTGGAAGATCGAGATCTTCGAAAATAAGGAGGACGGGCAGTTGATCGTTTTCAAAGAGTGCCCAATAAGACAGACCCACTATGCGGTGTGCACAAATCAGGGTGGACCTCTCTGCCAAGTTACACACGGTTATTTCGCCCAAATATTCTCAAAAGCTATCGGAAAGGATGTAAAAATCGAACTAATCCATGCTGGACCGAACGCATGTCTGAAGAGGGTGGTGGTTGAATGAAGATTGCAACACTGAAACTTGCATCATGTTCCGGATGCCATGTTGCACTTCTTGACACTCACGAGAAAGTGCTTGAGATCGGAGAGAACATAGTCTTTTCACCCATACTCATTGACACAAAGGAGATGCCGGAATGTGATGTTGTCTTAGTAGAAGGAGCAGTAAGAACTGCAGAAGAGCTTGAACTTCTTGAAAAGGCAAGAGAAAAGGCAAAAACATTGGTGGCTTTCGGAACATGCTCCGCGTTAGGAGGTATTTCAAGCTTAGGAAACATCTATTCAAAAGAGCAAATTCTTGAGAGAGTATACGGTAAACAGCCCGAAGACGTGCCCGAATTCCTCGATTTAGCCCTACCAATAGATGAGTATGTGGAGGTTGACTACTACCTGCCTGGCTGTGCACCACCGCCAGAATTGATTGCAGACTTTCTAACCGCCATAATAAAAGGAGAGAAACCGAAAAGTATAGAACATCCAGTTTGCGCGGAGTGTGGCAGGGAAGTGAAGTACATAGAGATTGATGGAATAAAGAGGTTCGGAATTCCGCAGGAAGGTATTTGTTTATTAAGTCAAGGCTTCCTATGTCAGGGGAGTGTTACAAGGGGTGGTTGCAAGGCGTTATGCACAAAGGCTGGCATCCCGTGCAGAGGTTGCAGGGGTCCAACTCCAAAGATTATGAGATCGTACTGCAGAGACTACCTGAACGAGATTACGGAGAGACTTAAGAGGATCACGGGATACGAGATGCACCCAGATGATATTGCAAGCATTTACGCCCATGTTTTCGGAAGCAATATGAAGAACAAACCTGTTTCGATGATTAAAGCCTTGATGAGGAGTGGTAGGCATGGTTGAAGTAATTATTGATGAGGATAAGTGTGTTAAATGCAGGGAGTGTGTTGTGGTCTGCCCAACGGAGGTCATAGTCGAGGAGGATAACAAACCCGTTGTAAAGGATGCGAACAGGTGTATCGGTTGCCTAAGCTGTAGTTACATATGCAGAAGTGATGCAATAACCCACAAGGACATCTATCTTGAGAAGAAGCTCGTGTACGATCCCGTCATCGAAGAAAAAATCCTAAAATTCATCTGAGGTGGTTGAATGATTATCGAGCCAGTTACAAGAATTGAGGGGAACGCAGGAATAGAAGTAAAAGATGGCAAGGTACTTTTCAAGGTCGTTGAGCTGAGAGGTTTCGAAAAATTTCTTGAGGGAAGGGGTTTTGAAGAACTGCCACGACTTACAGCAAGAATTTGCGGAATTTGTCCAGTTAGCCATACGATGGCAAGTGTTAAGGCAATAGAATCTGCGTTTGGTGTTGAGATCCCAGAAAGAGCGGAGATGCTCAGGAGAATTCTCATTTTTGCTCAGGCAATCCAATCACACACTCTTCACCTCTTCTTCTTGGCAATTCCGGACTATATGAATGTTGATGAGCGAAATGTCCTAGGATTAGCGAAAGTTAATCCAGATCTCGTTAAAAATGCTGTTTTTCTTAGAGAGGTTTCTCAAAATCTTGTGGAGGCGATAGCAGTCAGAGCGGTACATCCCGAAACAGTTCCCGGAGGGGTTCCTAAGGACCTCGACGATGAGAAGGTTAAAAAATTCATCATGGATTTGAAGAAGGGTTTAACGATCGTAGAGGAGATTTCAAATGAGATTAAAGACATATTCAAAGAACCCAAACAGAACATATCCACTGCATACCTATCGCTAACTTCAAACGGAAATATTGACTTCTACGGAGGAGAGATAAAAGGAATCGACGAGAATGGAGAAGAGATTGCCAAATTCAACGGAACAGACTATAACAAGTACATCGAGGAGAGAATCGAACCGTACAGCTACTTAAAATTCCCGTATCTGAACGGGAAGATGTACAGGGTTGGCCCCCTCGCAAGAGTTAACATAGCTAAGGCAGATACAGATTTCGCAGGCGAACTGCAGAAAGAGGTTTTCTCAGAGATAAGACATGAAACCACACTGTACAACTACGCAAGATTTGTTGAACTTGTTTACTCAATCGAGAAGGCAATTGAACTGCTTGAGAATCTAAAACCGGGTGTGGTAAGAACCGAGTTTAACATAAGTAGCGGAGAAGGAGTTGGCGTTGTTGAGGCCCCGAGAGGGACTCTCTTCCATCATTACAAGTTCAACGACAGAGGGTTGCTCGAGTGGGCAAACCTAATAGTCGCGACTGTCCAGAACAACCCAGCGGTAAATGCAGAATTGAATGAGGTGTACAACAAAGAGGGTGCCGATGCCCTTGAGCCTATTGTGAGAGCATACGATCCCTGCCTTAGTTGTGCAAGCCATTGAAAAATGCGAAAAAAATTTTTAAATTTTTCATTTTTGTTTTATTTGTGGATCCTTTAACCGCTTTAAAATGGGCTGGAATTGTGTTTCTTGGTGGATTTATTGGTTACTTTGGAAAATACCTCGGAAAATTGATAATTTCCAAAATTCAAGATGTTGTAAATCCCAATACAGATGAAAACTACAAGCCACACGAAAATGAGCGGTACCTAAGTAAACCAGCATACAAGACGGTCGAGGATGGGAAAGACTACATAACGGACTACAAAACAGAAAAGAAGAAAATAAAAGTTGAGAAAAAGAGACTGAAACTGCTGAGGAAAATAAGTGAGAACGAGAGGTGACTGAAAAGGGAGGCATAGTATCATTAGAATCGAAATCGGATTCAAGAAAGGAAAATATTATATTTAGTGAATACAAAAGGTGTCTGAATGAGATCTGCTTTAGACGAAGATATATCGAGAAAATTCTACTGGAATGCGATACTTTCGATAATAATGGGTTTGATCATATTCTTCTGGGGTAGTGGCGTGTACAGCATAATATCCACATTCAATGTTTACTTTAGGCTTTCTTATGTCTTGCTTGCCTACACAATAGCATTCATATTTTTTGCGGTATATCTCGAACACAGGGGTGTGAAGGTCCCATATCTTTTTGCCGGTGCTGGATTGCTATCCTTCCTCGTGACATTCATCGGAGTATGCTCAATCAATGGAGTCCTGTGGATCATAGAGAACTTCCCACCGATAGATAATCTGCTAATTGGTTTGTCCCTGAGCATTCTCGCTGGATTCGTTTTCATAAAACTCATAACTTCTCCACGAAAAGATGAGTACGAGTACGAGTAAGAATAGACAAGAATTTTAAAGCCTGCAAACAACCAACATACCATGAAGATAGGAATCATCTCCGACATTCACGGAAACGCTGTTGCACTAGATAGAGTCCTCGAGAGGCTCGAGGGATGCGATGAGATCGTGTGTGCAGGGGACATAGTAGGATACTACCCTTATTTTAATCAGGTTATCGAGACCTTAAGAAAGGAGAGAATTCACTCAGTTCTCGGTAATCATGACTACTCTGCACTAACAGGAGATCTCAGAGAGCTTGACACTTACGGAAAGGTTTCTGTAACAATCACAATGAAGAATTTGGAGAAAAAAAACAGAGAATGGTTGGATAACCTCCCTCTGATGATTCAGACACCATACTTTAACATATACCATGCATTTCCATCCGACTCCATCGACGCACTAATGAACTTTATATACCCTTCTTTCCCCCTTATTGAGAAAATTCTGGAGGAGGAAGGAAAAAACATCGTAGTAGGACATACGCATATCCAATTTAAGAAGGATTTTAACAATTTGACCCTCTTAAATCCGGGAAGCGTAGGTCAACCAAGAGACGGAGATTCAAGAGCACCGTTCGCCATATTCGATACTGAGAAAAAAGAGTTCAAGTTCGATAGAGTCGAGTACAACATTTACGAGGTTATTATGGAGGTGGAAAGAGCGGGGCTACCAACCGCTTTAGGCTTGAGATTGTTGGAAGGGCGATGATGCTGTCGCTAAGGTTTTACACACATGTTACTTAGGCACCTTTTCTAATTTCCTCGATCCCTCTCGATTCACTCTACCCCCAATATAAGGAAGGTAAAACTATAAAACTAACTCCATGAAATACTTAAACTGTTAACTCCGCTACTCAGAGTTCTCCACTCTCAATAGTTCCACGATTTTTACAGAGTAGCCCTTCTCACACATTCCCGGAGAGTCTCCAATAACCTTATCCACGATAACCTCCTCGCCGTCTCTCACCTCAATTGGATGGCAGAGATTGTACATATTACAATCCAGATGTCCACATTCCTTCTTGCTGTACTTGATTTTTGCTCCAGGAACGGATTTCTTAGCATCTATCAGGGCTATTATCGGTAGTTCAACCACCTCAACTGCAATAACCCCGTTGTCGTGTAATGCACACTCTTGAACTGTTCCATCCCTCAAACCCACAATCTTGTACTTTGCGTTCTCTCTAAGCCTGAGGCAAGTTCTTTTTATTTTGCAGTTCTCACATTCCTGTGCACCACCGATGAATGTAAACTCTACTCCAACATTAGCCCAATCTTTCCCGCATAAGGTAATTATCTTATTAACCTCATCCATCCACTCTCACCTTTCTTCATCCTTAATTTTTACTCTTCAAACCTTATACTTTCACTTCATCTTTCTTTGAAATTTTCTTTACCTTACACCTTTTTCCTACACCCTTCAATCCAAATTGAATATTCTTGTATTTAACACTTTACTGAGCTAAAAATTGTTCAGTATTTAAATATTTTTTAGAAATTTTTTATTTTTAGATTCCCAGCATATTTTTAGATTTTGAGAGGGTTTGAGGGTGCTCGAACACACCATCAATTTCAACATCAAGGTGAACTGTCGATGTTCGTAAAATCGAGTTTTTGTTGTTTCCTTTAACCTTTCCCCCTTTCCTACCTCTACATCCTAACCTTACAGTTCCGAAAGGCATTTTATTCAACAACCTTATGACTGGATCCGTAGAGTAATCTTAGCTACTTGAAAATATAATACGCTCTGAAAAACTGAAAGCCTATGAGACACAAGATAAAATGAAAATACAAGCGGAAGTTCAAAATACCCTGCCAAGTATTGAAAGTTTTAAATACATTGCTGGAGGGTGTAAATCATCATGGCAAAGAAAAAGGAGAAGGTTCCGTTACCGGAGATTAACATAGGAATGGTTGGTCATGTTGACCACGGCAAAACAACCTTAGTTGCCGCACTAAGTGGAGTGTGGACAGACAGACACAGCGAAGAGCTAAAAAGGGGAATCTCGATCAGGCTCGGATACGCAGACACAACATTCAGGAGATGTCCCGAGGGAGGAGAGTATACAGTTGAGGTGAGGTGTCCCAACCACAATGTCAAAACGGAGATACTCAGAACAGTTAGCTTCGTAGATAGTCCCGGGCATGAGACACTGATGGCAACAATGCTCTCCGGTGCCGCACTAATGGATGGTGCGGTTCTGGTCATTGCAGCAAACGAGAGATGTCCGAGACCTCAAACAAAGGAACACTTAATGGCTCTCGATATCATAGGGGTGGAAAACATAGTAATAGCTCAAAACAAAATCGAGATCGTGTCTAGGGACAGGGTGATCGAGAACTACCAAGAGATAAAAGAATTCGTAAAGGGAACGGTTGCTGAAAATGCACCGATTGTCCCCATCTCTGCCCAGCAGAAGGTTAATCTCGATGTGCTGATTGAGGCAATTGAAGAGACGATTCCCACTCCAGAGAGGGATATGGATTCCCCTCCTCTGATGTTCATCGCCAGAAGTTTCGATGTCAACAAGCCGGGAAATCCACCAGAAAAACTTCTGGGAGGAGTTGTAGGAGGTAGCCTGCTCAGAGGTAGAATATCTGTAGGTGATGAGATCGAGATCAGACCGGGCTTAAAGGATGAACGAGGAAACTGGAACCCAGTTACATCAGAAGTGGTTGGCATAATGGCTTCTGGAAAAAGTGTGAATGATGCCACTCCCGGAGGGTTGGTCGGAATCTCCACGAAACTCGATCCAAGGCTAACAAAGAGTGATGCTCTCGCGGGAAATGTCCTCGGCTACCCTAATGAGCTCCCAGAGATTTTAACCCAATTCACGATGGATGTGAGACTGCTTGAGAGGGTTGTTGGTACGGAGGAGGAGCTACAGGTGGAGAACATAAAAATGAATGAACCACTGATGCTCAGTGTCGGTACAGCAACAACACTCGGAATCGTAACCTCAGCGAGAGACGATGTTGTTGAGGTGAGACTTAAGAGACCTGTTTGTGCTGAGAACGGATGGAATGTTGCGGTAAGTAGAAGAATAGGAAGCAGATGGAGGCTGATCGGAGCAGGAGTTATTAAATAACCGCTTAAGTTGGGCTGTTGGAGCGAATACAGATATTTAGATTGGAAGCCCAACACCCACACTGTTAAAATGATCCGTTTAAGATGATTCGCGAATCAAAATTAACGGAGTCAGCAGGATTAAAGGCATGTTTCGACACGAATTTTCTCATATATTCGGTTAAGCAGAAGGTAGACTTCTTAACTCAGTTGAAAAACAGAGGATTTTCCAAATTCTATGTCCCGGACAAAGTTGCACATGAGGTAGAAGAGTTGTCCAAAAAATTAAGGGGAAAAGACAGGACCGCTCTTAGAGTTGTATCAGAAATAATAAAAAGGGAATTTGAGGTTATTAAAACCGAATCTGATGTTGCTGATGATTCGTTGATAGAGGTGTGTCTCAACCACAACTGCCACCTATTCACAAACGACAGGATTCTAATAAAACGGGCTAAGAAGAGGGGCATACCGATCGGCTACCTGAGAGGTTGGAAGGTTGTTGATGTTGATGCTCCTTGAATCGTTGATGTTGTATTCCACGGATCATTGGGGGATTTCCTGAGAAGGATAGGATAGCAAAAGAAGTTTCAACGCAATATAAGGTAAATAAGACTAAAAATCAGAGTTATAATCAAAAAATCACGCAAGAATCTTTTTTACTGTAGAAACCCCCCTGCTCAGCAGTTCTTCAGCCATAGATTTTGTTTTTGCTTCCGCAAACACTCTTACTATCGGCTCGGTTCCAGAAGGTCTGATTAGGATCCACCCATCCTCATAATCAATTCTCGCTCCATCCGTGAAGTTTGCAGATGGGAATTCTAGCTTCAACCCCTCCAATAGCTTGATCTTATCTTTACAAGGCATTTTTTCTTTTAGAGTATAATATCTCGGGATTTCACCTACCAGCTCCGAAATCGGTCTGTTTTCTATAGCCATTAATTCAAGAACCTTTGCGGAACTCATTCCTCCGTCTCTCGTAAGCTGGAACTCGGGGAATATCAAGCCTCCATTTCCTTCTCCACCAAAAACTGCATCTATTTCCTTCATAACTTTAACAACAACCGGTGATCCCACTGCAGTATACACAACTTCCCCACCCTCTTCAACTACCGCATCTTCCACGCATTTGGAACTCGATACAGGTGTAACAACTTTTCCCTTTCTCTTCCTAACATAGTGCTTAGCCATCAGTGCAAGCATGACATCCTCCGGTATGAACTCACCCCTTTCATCAACAAAGGTGGCTCTATCAGCATCCCCATCATGTGCGATTCCGAGATTTGCATTTGTAGCTTTTACAGTCTCCTTAAGCAACCAAACATTCTTCTCCTCAGGTTCGGAGTTTCTTTGAGGAAATGTGCCATCTGGGTGAGAATTGATCGTTATTACCTCACAGCCAAGTTCTCTTAAAAGGATCGGTGTTGTAAAAACACTTGCTCCATTACCGCAATCAACAACAACCCTAAACTTCTTCTCCGCAATCCTCTCTGACTCTACAGATTTTTTTATTCCGTCTATGTAAAGCTTGTTGCAATCGTCTCTGTAAATCTGACCTACATCCCTCCACTCTGCAATTCTGAATGTTTTACTCTTGTATACTCTCTCACTCTCTTGATCCATCTCCCTTGTAAACTCAGTTCCATCCGAGTTTACAAATTTTATCCCGTTATACTCCCTCGGATTATGACTTGCTGTGACGATAACCCCGCCATCCACATCCTTAACCTTCACATAGTACTGCAAAGCCGGAGTTGGAGCAATGCCCAAATCAATGGCGTTGCTCCCACATGAAGTTATGCCTGACAAAACAGCAGATTTAAGCATTGGTGTCGATATTCTCGTATCTCCTGCCACCGCAATGTCACCATCTTTTATAGTTGCAATGGTCCTACCAAGATTTAAAGCCATTTCAGGGGTTAATTCAACATTCGCTATCCCCCTAACACCGTTAGTGCCAAAGAGCTCTCCTACTGCTCCAATTCGTGACATAATTTTATCTTTCCACAGAAGTTTAAAAATAATTCGCTTTGTAGAGGTGATTAATGCATTATCACGGGTTCAGGATTTGTTCGAAAAGTACATGCTATTCGAAAAGTACATGCGGTAAACAAGACCGAGAATCTCAAGAGGAGAAACTCCTTCACCGAGAGGCATACCAACCACCAGAAATCAGAAAAAGATAAATTGCTTCGAACCCAAGAAATGAAGGCGATGATGAAAGGACCCCTCTGAACAATGATGAGGGTATTGAGTTCTGAGCCGTTTCCAACAATGTGGCTACCTCAAACTCGGTCTAAACGGCACGATGTCAGCCATTGTGATTAGTCCGGGAGCAAAACTTACGACAAATTCTGTAAGATTCACTATTACAGATGCGGTTCCAAGATCACCTTTCGTTCCAGTGCTTCTCCATTTTATCGCATTATCTCCCTCAATAATTATCTCCTCATACTCTTCTGCATTGGCGAACGAATGAAATTCCACCCTTATCTTCTCTTCAGATCCCTTTACAGCAGAACCGAACCCCTTCATTCCAGCAACCCTCTCATTATTCTCTGGGTCTCTCACAATCTCCTGTCCCTCCACAACCCTATCCGGTCTGAACCCCATAGCCTTAGAGATTAGGAGAACGGACTCTGCAAAGCCCACATGACCGCTTATCTTGCCATCTTCTAAAAGCCTTTCAACCTCCTCGTATTCCATACCGACCCCAACCTTTTTCTGAAACGGTTCCCTCCTTTTCAACGCGTCTATGCTTCTGACCGCGGTTATCCTTCTAACCTCTGTAAACGGTGCTGATAGAGTTACAATCAATGAGTCTAGGAGAAATCCCGGGTTTATTCCGGAACCCAAAATTGTCTTCTCGTATTTCTTTGCAAGAGAGTCCAACTCCTCAGATAATTCCGGATATCTGTAATACGGGTAGCTGAGGGTTTCACATGTGCTTAAAACATTGAATCCATTCCTTATGCACTCCTCTATCTGAGGATAAACTTTATCGAGAAAAGACCCCGTACAGAGAAAAACGATGTCTCCTTTGAAATCAAGCTCCTCTTTAACGATGCCATCGGACTCGATTCCAAAATCTCTCAGAGGGCGATCCACCAGCTCTGGATTGATGTCCACCGCTCCAACAACATCTATACCTTTTTTAACGCAACACTGAGCAATTAGCCTTCCTATCGGTCCAAAACCATAGATTACTGCCTCCATAAGCAGTGGAAGAAATAGGGGTTTTTAACATTTCCCATTTCCCATCCACCATTTTCTCATTTCCTGCCCACCACATACCGTTCCGTAGTTCACTCCACACCTCACCCCTGCAGGAGTAATGCAACACTCATAAAAATGGGAGAGAGCACGAGAGATGGGAGCATATTTCCGGGTTTCAAATCGGCTACACCCATCAACTTAATACCTATCGCCACTATAAGCAGACCACCTACTGCGGTAAGCTCGTTTATCACACTCTCCTGAACAAATCCCAAACTAACCCAAGCAAGAACCGTAAAAAACCCCTGATACAAAAGAACGGGTATGAAAGAGAAGAGAACACCGATACCGAGTGTTGATGCAAGAGCAATCGAAGATATGCCATCGAGCATGGACTTAGTTAGAAGGAGAGAGAAATCTCCCGTCAATCCTTCCTGAATTGGACCTATTATTGCCATGGAGCCAACACAGAACAGCAAGGTTGAAGAGACGAAACCCTCAGCAAATTTAGTACCCTCAAATCTTCTCTCAACCCTCGTGCCAAAATTCTCCAAAGCCCTCTCGATCCCTATCACCTCCCCTATTGCAGTTCCAAGAAGGATACTGAACACCAAGATTATCACATCCTTAGTTTTCAAAGCCATTGAGAATCCTATAAGAACTACAACAAGTCCAAGAACTCGCATAAGGGAGTTTCTCAGATCTTCGGGAAGCTTATTACCGACAAAAACTCCGATAAGGCTACCAATCACAATTGCTATTGTATTTATTACTGTACCTATCATCGTATTCGAAGAAACGAAATTGTATAATATTTTTTTGATTTTGGTCTACCTACCGAACTTTATTGAAGGAGAACTCGCGGAAAACGGATACGACAGATGGCTACCCTACAACATTTACAATTTATAATTAACGAATTAGCAATTTTTAAATACTTTTCGTATCCCTTTGATAAATAATGCACCTAATGTCTCCAGATATTGAGAAAGATACGATATACATCGGTTTGAAAGGATTTAGCAGATACTCGGATGAGTTTTCATACACAATAGACGAGATAAATTCATTATGTAGGGAGAAAGAGGTTTTTGTTGCACTGAATCGCGTGAAAGAGGCTGACGAAGTTATGGGAGTGATGGAAAAAATCAATGCTAAAGGGTTCATCCTGAACGATGCGGGAACTATACGGGAAGCCAAAAAAAGGTTTCCCGACAGAGTAATCGTTGCGAGTGTCGGACTAAACATTCTAAATGAGTTGGATGTACAGTTTTATGGAGATATTGGAGCAGATATTGTTGTTATACCTCCTGAACTAAACGATGAACTCAAAGAGGATTTGGGTTGGCAACTACCACAAATAAAACCAAACCAGAAACGCCCAAAAATAGAGAGATTCAAGTTTGCATTGGTTGAGATGTTCTACAAAGGAAAGTGCTACCTTAACGCGTTTTTTATTGGAAAGAGTACGAAAAAGGATGGAGTTTGTGGGAAATTATGCTCGAGAAGGTGGAAGGTAAAGGTAATTCTTAACGATACTGATGGAAAAGATGTGGCAATCCTGAAATTTGCACCCCAGCCAAAAGAATTTGATGTGAGTGCGGAATATTTGAAAATTGAGGGAAGACAACTCAGAAAAACTCAGAAAAAAGCGAGGTGATAATTTGGAGATTGTTACAAATGTTCCGACCCTAGAGCAGTTAAGTAAATGCAGTCTCGAACCATACGACGGAATATACTTGGGAAATCCGTATTGCTGGAGATATGATGGAAATCTGATAGCAAGCGATGACATCAAGAATGCGGTAGAACTCGTTAAAAGCGAGGGGAAGAAGGCATATGTCACGACATACGCTGTTCCGAGAAATAAAGACCTGCCACTAATTTTCAAACTGATTGATGCCATTATGGACTCGGATGTTGATGCAATCGAGTCCACAAACCTCGGAGTTATAAACTACATAAAAAAGGAATACGACTTCAGGGTGCATGCGGGTGGACTTACGAACATCTACACATCCGCAACCGCGGAACTCCTCGTTGAGATAGGTGTTGAGAGAATCATGCCAGCATATGAGATATCCCTCGAAGAGATAGAGATGATAAAAAGAACCGGAGTGGAGATTGAGGTTGTCATCCACGGAAAAATTCCCCTCGGAATTTCTCACAACTGTTTTTTGACCAAATTTGAGGAGAGCTTAGGGGAGAAATGTCCGGATATCTGTAGAAGGGAGGTCTATTTCGAATCAGACGGGTTGGTTCTGAAACCCTTCGGGAATGTAACCCTGAGCGGAAAGGATGTTTGCATGTACGAGCATATCGAGAAACTTATCGAGATTGGTGTAAATGCGGGAAGAGTTGAGGGGATCTCAGAGAGGATAGGGTACAGAGAGAGAGTGGGTAGGATATACAGGAGAAGACTTGAGGTAGGATTTGACAGAAAGGATCTCGAGAAGCTGTTAAGTCTCAACAGACACGGCGTGTGCAACGGCTTTTACTTCAACAGAACGGGTCAGTTGTATGTTGGAGGGGGTGTTTGAATTGCATGTTGAACTACTTGCACCGGGAGGAAGCGTGGAAATGGTTCAGAAGTGCTTTGAATCGGGAGCCAACAGCGTGTATGTTGGAGTGAAAGGGTGGAGCAGAAGAGCGAGCAGATACGAACTTGAAGATCACGAGTTGGTGGACGCAATAAGGATTGCAAGAGACTTCAACGGAGAACTGAGGGCTGGTTTTAACGCCACCCCATCATCGAGTGAGGTAGGAATGTGCTTGGAAAAAATTGAGTCTCTGTACTCCAAAGGTGTCTCTGCCGTAATTTTGAATGATATAGGGTTGATAAAACTCGTAAGGGATAGACTCAAAGATTTGAAGATTGTTGCAAGCATAGGTTGCAACATTCTGAACTACCACGAGGCGAGGCTCTACAAAGACGCTGGTGCGAACATGATTGTCGCAGACTGCAAACTGAGCTTTGATGAATTAAAGGAAATAAAAGAGAAGGTTGGAGTCGGAATCGAGGTTCTTATACATGCGAACACAGACTTCACATACCTCGGAAAGTGCTGGATGAGCGGATACCTGTCTCTGAGACCCGATAAAATAGGGGATAAAAGCTATTTCGTCGGTAGCCCCAACAGAGGTGGAGTTTGCTTCAGACCGTGTCTGAAAAAATGGTGTCTAACTGATGGTTATGCGAAGTTTGCAGATGGTTTCAATCTGCCAAACGATATGTTCCTTATGCTTGAAGAGATTCCAACCCTCGTTGAATTCGTTGACTGCTTAAAAATTCAGGGCAGAGAGTACTCAGTTGAACTGATTGGTGAGATTGTATCATTCTACAGAAGATTTCTTGACTGTCTGAAGTCGGATTGCAATATAAACATAGAACAATGGAAGAGAGAACTATTGAGAATAGCTACAAGAAGGGACGCGGAAAGATTAAGGAAAACACTCCTGCTGATGATGGCTTCAGAAGGAAAAGTAAAACTGTAGGGAGTAGATAAGCCGATAGCAATTCCGCTGTGCCCTACTACCTGCTATGATGTTTCATATTTTAAGACTCTAATCCACCTGACAAGGCTATCAAAAAGCAAAAATTACATCCTGATCCACATCCGAAACCACAATAAGAACTAAAAAACAAGAACCGAAAAACAAGCAAAATAAATTTAAACCCCCACACGGTTAAAATAACTCGCAAAATAAAGCAGTGGAATACCGGGTCTCAGAAGCGGGGGTTGCCGAGCCAGGCCAAAGGCGGTGGACTCAAGACCTTGGGAGAGACCTTGGGAGATATCCACTCCCGTAGGGGTCCGAGGGTTCAAATCCCTCCCCCCGCATTGTTTTAGGAGTTCGAAGCAGGGAGACAAACTAACTTCTGGAGTACCACTCCTTGATCACTTCCTTAGCCTCATCGTTATCCCTGAACTTAAACTCCAGATTCGACCAGCCCAAAAAACAATAACCATCAACCTTACCCCAAGTCTCCTCTAAGACTGTTCTGAAAATTTCTGCTTGAGTGACCTTATCAACTCTCGACCTTTCGGCTCCAACCTCTCCCAAAAAGAAGCCTTTCAGGTTGTACTGCTTTTTAAGCTTGTTTCCCCTCTCAACAGCTATCATCATGTGTTCTCTTAACTCCTGATACTTGTCATCCCCCCACATTATGTCAAAAGCTATGTAGTCGTATCCACTTACATTAGCAATCTTTTCTGGACCTATATCAGCAAACTTTAGGACTAAGTTGCCAGAAAATACCGATTTTAGGCTCTTAGACCTTTCAATCCACTGGTTGATCAAATTTGAATTGGCAAAAGTGACATCAGGTTCGTTCAGAGGGGAGAAAAACTCAACTTCTTCTTCCTCGGCGATTTTTGCCCAGTAGAGAGAGACTGCGTAGACATCCTCTACATACTTAGGATTGTCCAAATTTAAGAAACCATACCTAATGACATTTGGTTCGAGGAATACAGCAAAACCGGCTCGATGTGCCTTTCTGATCAAACCCACTATAGCTTTCTCCGGAACATCTTCTCTTAAGCCCCCATCCTCTTTCACACTATAAAGAGGACATATTCTGATGCCGTTGATGTTCAGAGATTTTAGTTCCTCTATCTCTCCCTGATCAAGAGTGTACATGCAGTTCTCACTAGAAACAAGCTTCAGAAAGGTTATATTCTGTCTCCGATACTGATATTCAGCTTCCATAGTGGTTGTATCCTTCTGTATTTCTGCACCTTCAGTTTTTTGGTATTGGTTTGTTTGATGTGTTCCTTCTTGGATGTCCCGGGGTGTTTCTTGAGTGGTGCTTCCTAAGCCTTCTTTTTTCTGTGTGATCTGGGTTCCGACTACAACAAGTACCAAAATCAATGTGCCTATCACCAGAGCTTTTTTATTCATTAAACCCTTGTCCATTGAACCCAAACTGCTTTTTTAGTTTATAATTTTTTGCAATTAAAGAATGGAGATAAGAGTAGACTCGAATGTGAATAGAAACAAGTCAATACCTATTCAGACGGTGATGTTTCGCCTAAGTCACATCTAATCCAAGCTGTCTAAACCCGCACACAGCATTAAGATGCAACATAAAAACACCAAAATCTTAAAATACACTTTGGGAAAGGTATTCCAAAACAAATGCCAAGGGCCCGTAGCCTAGCATGGATAAGGCGACGGCCTCCTAAGCCGTAGATCGCGGGTTCAAATCCCGCCGGGTCCGTTTTAACTTAGCTGATGGAGCCCATAACTCTTGTGTTTACAACCTCTTATAAAATGAGAGCTATCCAGAAAGCCACACTCCAACAAAACTTATCTGTTGAGAGCCCCCTCATTAAGACTCTTAAAAAATGTCCCTCCTCCCTGAAACTTTCTTACAAGCTCGGATGCATCCCTTTCCTCGGTTACCTTGGCACTAATAATAACTTTCTTCATTGAGTTCGTGTACCCACACACACATTTTTTGGTTTTTGCTCCATCATTGGTGTATAGATACCTTCCACATTTTTTACATCTGAACACCACATACATACCCTCACCCAAACTCCCAACTGAACTACATTCAAATCTAAAGAATCTAAGGGATTCAGAAAAACTTATCGAGTGTTTTTTGTTCCGCTTTGCCAAGAATAAGTTCCTCTGAATAACCAAATCTTTCCAATATCCTCAAAACAGATGGAACTATTTGATTGCTTATGTAGTAGTCCTTATCGATCCTGTAGGACTCTCCATCAACATCGGTGATTCTCTCCCCGTCAAACTTTTCTACGAGATCATACGGAAACGCCCTATCACCAACATTTCCAGAGCCTCTCACAACAACATATCCTATTTTCGATCCTATGTTATAGTGTATGCCCTTCATCTCTGCCCTCATTGCAGCTTTCACATGGGCTTGGATGCTTTCATAGGATGTCGGTTTTCTCGTTAGACTCTTGTATATCACATACTCCTCAATGTCGAACTCTCCCTTTTTAATCCCATCTATCACCTCTTTAACGAGTTTTACAGCCTTTTCCGGATTCTTTTCTTTAAGAATTATCTCAATTACATCCTTTTGAATCTTCTTAGCCAATTCGCACCAGTCTCCTCTCCTAACCTCTAAACCTTTAACGATTACCCTTCCATCCTCTGTATAGCCTGCATATCTTTTTTTCTCAACGAAGAATATTGCCTGATAGTACTCATCAACTTCAATCTGAATCGGTAATTCCTCAGATAGCCTCCTTACCAGCTTTTCAACATCTCTTTTGAGTTCTCCCACATTCTTTTGGTTTTTAACAAAAATTGAGTCCGTGTCACCGTACAAAACCTTAAACCCCATCTCCTCTGCTATCTTGGCTGAAGTCTTTATAAAGTGCCTGCCCCATGCGGTGGTCGCTTCCGCACATTCTCTGCAATACCACCTTGCCATGCTCCATCCGGTATAGCCGTAGAACGAGTTTGTGAGTATTTTTAAAGCCTCCTGCCTTACATTGAGCAGAGTGTACTCCAGAGAACCGTAATCGAGCTTCTTCAATTGATTCTTCAGCTCTTTCCTCTTTTCAATTAACATCTTGAGTATTTTCTTAAAGAACCCATCAGGTTTTTTCAGAAACTTGTGCCCCACCTCCGGGGCAACATAGCAATCACACTCCTTGGTTGTTAGAGTGTCAGGACTGATGTTGAAGGCTATCATAATGGAAGGATACATCGATGCAAAGTCCAAGCATACAACATTCTCATGAAGACCTCTCTCCGGCTCAAGAACGAAAGCACCCTCATAAGGATGTGAATACTCCGCCGGATTCGGTGCAATTTCTCCGAGCTTGAACGCTTCACTCATCAAAAGCCAGTCAACTTGCTTTCCCCTCCCCATCCTCGTGATGTCGTCGAGCGGAATCCTTATCATCTTTGACAGCTCATAGTGCATCGGAAGTAGTTCCTCCGCTATGAAATACGTGTGTAGGATGTCCTGCCTTGAATAATCAAGCACTACTGACCTGTTACCACTCTTCCAGTGTTTTGATATGTCCTTTGCCTCGATGTCTGCAATGTCTATCTTCCTTCCGAGAAATTCCGCAACATTTTCAAGTTTTTTTACCTTCACATCGATCGTTCTCATTGCAATGTCGTACAAATCGACATTCAGTCTTCCAGCAATTTTTGGTCTTCCACCCTTTATCGTTAGTTCACTCCCATCTCTGCCTATTTTCACTTTTATTCCATGTTTCACCGCTCTCTTTTTAAGATAGGGCCAATCAAAGTTATCTTGGTTGTATCCAACAATAATGTCCGGATCTTCATAGTTTATTATCTCGATGAACCTCTTTATCACTGTCGATTCATCATCTCCATTTATTATCTCCTCAAAATCTCCAGATTTCACACCTATCACTATTATCGGGTCTCTCTCCGGATCAGGCATTCCTCTCTCCGCAATCATCTCGCAATCGAATGCAAGAACTTTCAAATCCGGATAACCATCTTTCTCAACCCTCTCAACAGATTTACAAATGTACTTTCCATCATCTTCATCCACAACAATTCTTACACCGTCAAAACATGCAAGATCCCTGTCAATAAGATACCTATATACAAAAGGAATGTCCGCCTCCCTTACCTCAGTAAACTGTGCCAAAACCTCCCTAAGCTTTGGAACATGCTGTGGGTGGAGAGCCTTTACGAGAAACACATCTCTTTCTCTACCGAAAACCTTTCTTTTTACCTTCTCAACAGATGTTGGCTTAAATACTCGATCCCTATATGTGTACTCCACATAGAGGTCTTCCTCATCAACCTCACCGACGACATAGAAATACGGCTTGAATGATCTGTCATATACAGGTATGACGCTTTCTCCGGTTTTGCACCACAATCTCAGAACCGCTCTATCCTCTTCGGTCACATAGTCGATGTCGATTAACCAACCTTCTACCTCCCTCATTCAACAAACCTTCGATTTAATAGTATTTTGAAGTTATGGTTCACGACCCGAGGTTATGGATATCTAACCAAACAATTTCTTTCCAAGCGAGCAATGGCTCAACTACCACAGCTGAACAACTAACTTCTGCGACAATACTGAATTCTCCTGACAAAACCACAGTTTTGACATACCATAACCTTCTTACCTCTGATAAGACGGATTCTCACAGTTTTTGTTGAAAAGGGAGTATAACACTTTCTACAGAAAGTATGACGATATTCTGGAGGGATTCTAACTCTGTATCTCGAGGATATTCTCATAGCCAATTCAACATATCTTCTCGCAAGGTAAATGTCTCTTGTTCTGAAATCAAGGGCTCTTTTTAAGAGTATTTCAATCCTCTCCCTTGCAATCTTTTTTTCCAGTCTCTTATCTCTTCTTATCATAAATATAAAATACAAAAAATAAATAAGGGTTAATTAGCTTTCCGGTATCTCTCCAACAACATTGTCAACGAAGAAGTTCATCGACAGCAACTCGTCGTCGGTCATTACCTCGCCCTCAGCCTTCACTGTGTTTCCATTCTGATCAACAATCGGTCCAACAAAAGGATACTGCTCCGGAACATCGCCGTTCAAGTACTTGTTTTTCTCCTCCTCCACCATCTTCTTTACATCCTCCGGCACCACGGGGTTAATGGGTGCAAGATCAACAACCCCCTTATCGATTCCCCACCAGATTTCCTCGCTCTTCCATGTACCCTTCATTACATTCTCGATGACATATCCGTATATCACACCCCAGTTCCACACAGGAGCGGTAAGATGGGCTTTAGGTGCGAACTTGGACATGTCACTGTTGTAACCTATGGAGTACACTCCCCTCTCCTCAGCAGCCTGTTGCGGTGCTGGAGAATCCTGATGCTGAGCTATCACATCGCATCCCTGATCAAGCAAGCTTATTGCAGCCTCTTTCTCCTTTGCGGGATCATACCATGTTCCCGTCCAAACCACATACACCTTGGCATCTGGGTTCACCTTTTTTACACCAAGGGCGAAGGCATTTATTCCTCTTATAACCTCAGGAATCGGATGTGCTGCGACATAGCCGATTTTGTTGGACTTCGTCATTGCTCCAGCTACAATACCACTGAGGTATCTCGCCTGATACATCCTACCGAAGTAAGTTCCCACATTATCTGCGGTTTTGTAACCACTGCAGTGCATGAAAACCGTATTCGGAAACTCCTTGGCAACCGTAATCGTTGGATCCATATAACCAAATGAGGTTGTAAAGATCACATCATACCCCTGTTCCGCATAGTCTCTTATCACCCTTTCCGCGTCAGGACCTTCTGGCACCTTCTCAGTAAATGTGGTTTCTACAGGATAGTTCTCCTCGAGATATATTCTACCGAGGTCATGAGCATAACTCCATCCCGCATCACCAATAGGACTTACATATATGAATGCAACTTTCAACTTCTCTTTGGTTTCCGGTGTAGTTGCTGGTGCTGTTGTCTCCTTAGAAGGGGCCTTTGGCTTCTCTTCAGCCTGCTGAGCACATCCAGCAAGCAAAATTGCCAGCAAAACTAATATTAGAACTGCCCGTTTCATGGTTGTGAATGAAATTATGAAAAGATAAACTTTACCATTTTTGTTACTACAATCTTTATGGTTGTTTCTCCAATTTGCTATCTCTTTCATCGCTCAAATTTTTAACGATGTTTACAAGTTCCTTTCTTTTAAATGGCTTTCTGAGCACAGAATTAACTCCCGCCTCCTCAATCTCTTTGAGGAAAAATCTATCGAATGTAGATAAGAGGACGACTTTCACATTATCATCTATGCTCTTTATCTCTCTAACAAGCCTTCCAGTCTCTAAATTCTCAAGAATGACATCCAGAAGGACTATAGCGGGTTTGTATTCCTTGAACAGTTCAATAACATCATCACTTCTGTCAGTTTTCAATACCTCGAAATTCTCTTCCAAAAGAATTTTCTCTATGATGTCAAGCAGTATTCTGTTATCATCCATCACAAGTACTTTCATTTACATCTCAGCCCGATTCCTTCGTTATGCCTATGGATATTTTAATTTTTCTTTAATATTTCTTCCCTTTTATTTTCTATTTAAATTGTTATTATCCTAATTATAATAACAAAATATTTGAGAACGCACTCATAATTAAATTTATATAGTAATGCTTATCCACCAATCTTGAGGTGGTTCAGGTGGTGGAAGAGATAAGAGAGATCGTTCAGAGATTTGAGAGGATTGGTGCTCACTCACATATTAGAGGATTAGGTCTTGATGAGAACCTCAGAGCCAAAGATGTCGCTGACGGTCTTGTAGGTCAGAAAAAAGCAAGAGAGGCAGCAGGAGTAATTGTCAGGATGATCAAATCCGGAAAAATGGCTGGAAGAGGAATACTGATGGCTGGACCACCCGGAACCGGAAAAACTGCAATTGCGGTAGCAATAAGCAAGGAACTGGGTAAGGATATACCATTCGTTCAGGCAAGTGCATCGGAGTTTTACAGTGCGGAAATGAAGAAAACCGAAGCATTGATTCAGTATATGAGAAAAGCCATCGGTGTTCGAATAAGGGAGATAAAAACAGTATTGGAGGGGGAAGTTACAGGATTGGACTACAATATGGTTCCCAACCCTTACAATCCCACTCAAAAAATTCCGGAATCTGCCAACCTAACCCTAAGCACAAAGGATGAGAAGAAGACATTCTCTGTCGGCACTAGAATTGCCCTTCAGTTCTTCCAATACGGCATACAGGTCGGAGATGTGATAATGATAGACAAAGCCACCGGAAAGATATCCTACCTCGGAAAGAGTGAGAAGTCCGCTAAGAAATACGACATAGGGGATGCAGACATAGTAGAGGTGCCATCAGGAAGAATAGAGAAGGAGAAGGAGTTCACATATGTTGTTACTCTCCACGATCTCGATGAAATGAACGCGAGGAGGACGAGCATATTTAGCCTATTCACTTCAGAGTCAAAAGAGATTGACAGCGAGATAAGAGAGGCGGTTGATGAGCAGGTGAAGAAGTGGGTGGAGGAGGGAAGAGCGGAGCTTGTTCCGGGAGTTCTATTCATAGATGAAACCCACCTGATGGACATAGAGCTTTTCGCTTTCATGAATAGGGCCATGGAGTCGGAGATGGCACCTATAATAATCCTTGCATCCAACAGAGGATTTTCGAGAATACGAGGAACGGACATCTCCGCCCCCCACGGTATCCCTCTTGACCTTCTTGACAGACTGCTGATAATAACCACTGAGCCGTATAAGAAGGAAGATATAAGAACCATTCTTGAAATCAGATCCGCAGAATCCGGGATAATGCTGAGCGAGTCCGCATTGGATAAACTCACCGAAATCGGTGTGGAGAATAGCATGAGGTATGCGGTCCAACTCCTTGCTCCAGCCTATGAGTTTTCAAAACTAAGAAACTCCGGAAAGGTCGAACTCGAGGATGTTGAGAGAGCGGAGAGCATATTCGCAGATGTTACACAAAGCTCATCCTACCTCAGAAAATGGGAAGAAAAACTGATCTCCTCCTAATTTTTTAATTTTCCATAATAGGTTTTTCAAGAAATTCGAGTCCTTTTTCAGTTATCTCATAAATCGAATTGTTTTTCTTGACCATGCCCGTGAGTACGAGAACCTCCAGCAATTCCTTGTCCTCATGAGGGATTACGCCCTTCTGTATTTTCTCAAGTATCTCCTCCATTTTACTCATTACGGAATTTATCCTCATATCCTATCCTTGAACTTCATACTATATAACCTTTACTCATTACTATTATAATAATCATAAAACTCGGTAAAAACTATATATTCTCCTCCCGGGAAAAGTTGAGACATGAAGGCGGTCATAATTATGGGCTCAAAAAAAGATATGGAATTTTGCGAGAAGATAGCAGATCATCTAAAATTTTTCGGAATTGAAAGTGAGATGAGGATAGCTTCAGCCCATAAGACACCGTTAAGGGTGCTCGAGATTATAAAGGAATTCGAGATCGATGATGTAGTTTTTGTAACTGTCGCGGGAAGGAGCAACGCTCTCAGTGGGTTTGTTGATGCAAACACATCTAAGCCAGTCATAGCATGTCCACCTCTGGGTGGTAATTTTGCAGTAGTGGATATTTTTTCATCCCTGAGGATGCCTTCGGGAGTCTCAGCAATGACTGTTCTCGAACCGGATAACTCCGCTCTCGCAGTAGCAAAAATTTTCGCTACTAAGAATGAGGAGATCAGAAAAAAGGTTGAAGAATACCAAAAAATGAAAAGAGACGAGGTTCTGAACCTTTAACTTCTTAACTTGGGGTTTATCAAAAAATTTTTTAACCTATTTTCAAAGAACCTATGTGGATGGGTAGTGTAAAAGACCTTGTTGTTGACAAAAAACCGAAACACGACAGCCCGGGTGAAGGTGTTTTCATTTTCTCCGATCGATATTCGGTTTTTGACTATGGTGTCATGCCCGATTTGATAGACAACAAAGGTGAGGCACTCTGCATCGTGTCAGCATACTTCTTCGAGAAGCTTGAAGACAGAGTTGAGTCCCACTACATTGGACTGGTCGAAAACGGGAAGGTTAAAAAACTTGATGAAATCGATTCAATAACGAATGAAATGAAAGTAAAGCTATATAATGTCGTAAAACCGATAAAAACATCTGAAGGATACGATTATTCACCGTTTCTCAACCCTCCCAAGAATTACCTTATTCCACTGGAGATCATATACAGAAACACCCTCCCAGAGGGTTCAAGCGTTTTCAGAAGAATGGAGAGGGGGGAGATTACCTTAGAACAACTCGGATTGAAGGAGCTTCCGAAGCCGGGTCAGAAACTCGATAAGCCGATAATAGATTTCAGCACAAAACTCGAAGATGAAGACAGATACTTAAGCTACGAGACCGCAAAGGAGATTTCCGGACTTGGAGACGAATTCGAAAGACTCAAAGAGATTGCAATGTTGATTAACAGGGAGATTACGGAAGCGGTTGAGAAGGTAGGAATACTCAATGAGGATGGGAAGTTTGAGTTCGCTTATGATAACGGAGAAATAGTACTAATTGACGCTGTAGGAACACCGGATGAGTGTAGATTTAGCTATAACGGATTTGAACTCAGCAAAGAAGTTCTGAGAAGGCACTACAGAAAAACATACTGGTATAAAAGGCTAAAGGTTACAAAGGGAGCGGAGAACTGGAGAAAGGTTCTTGGGTCACCTCCCAAGCTACCCGAAAGGCTGAAAGACCTCGTTTCGAAGATGTATATGTCCTTCACAAACGAGGTTACCGGCAGGAAGTTCTTCGACTCACCGGGAATAAAAGATGTTGTTAAGGAGCTGAGAGAGATATCCGAAGGTAGTTGATGCATTTCAGGGACTTTGAGATGGAATGAGAGGTGAAATTGAAGGTGAAAAATGATGATTATGGGGATGAACCAAAATGAACGACAAGATGTTTGAAGAGAGGGATGATGAGATTAAAGGTGCACTTGCCTTGGAAGACGGGACTTTTCTTGAGGGTTACGGCTTTGGAGCGGAAGGCTATGTTGAAGGAGAACTCGTGTTCAATACGAGCATGACAGGTTATGTTGAAGCGTTAACTGATCCGAGTTATGCTGGGCAGATTTTAATGATGACTTATCCTCTTATCGGAAATTACGGGGTGTGTGAGGAGGACTTTGAGAGCGATGGCATAAAGGTCGAGGGTTTCGTTATAAGAGAGCTATGTAGAGACCCAAGCAACTGGAGGTGTAAAAAAAGTCTCGACGACTTTCTCAAGGAGTACGGAAAACCGGGGCTCGAAGGTATAGACACAAGAGCACTGACGAAAAAAACAAGAGTTTATGGAGCGATGAAGGCAGTCTTATGGGTTGGAGACTACGAAAAAGACAAAATGCTCAAAAGAGCAGTAGAGCAACCATCAATAACGGAAATAGATGTGGTAGAGGGAGTATGTGTTAAGGAACCTAAAATATACAATGTCGGCGGAAAATTTGATGTTGTTTTGATCGATTGTGGAATTAAGAACAGCATAATAAGGCAACTGCTAAAAAGGAAGATAAACTTGAAGATTGTTCCATACAACTTTCCCGCTGAAAAGATACTCGAAATTAACCCCGATGGAGTTTTTGTCTCCAACGGACCGGGAGACCCGCTAAGGGTTAAACCCACCATAGAAACGATAAGAAAGCTTGTAGGAAGAGTTCCAATGGCTGGAATATGTCTTGGAAACCAACTTGTCGCACTTGCTCTCGGAGGAAAAACATTCAAGCTGAAATTCGGTCATAGAGGTGCTAACCAGCCGGTTAAAGACTTTGAGACCGGAAGAGTTTTTATTTCAAGTCAGAATCATGGATTCGCGGTAGATGAGAGGAGTCTAAAAGAGACCGGACTCGAGGTTACCCAGATCAACCTGAACGATATGACGGTTGAGGGCATGAGGCATAAAGAATTCCCTCTGATTACCGTTCAATACCACCCCGAGGCGGGTCCGGGACCGCATGATACATACTTCTTTTTTGATGAGTTCTACAGAATCCTGAAGGAGTTTTAACAGGGTGATGCAATGCCGAAAAGGGAAGATTTGAGGAAGATCATGGTAATTGGTTCAGGTCCGATAGTTATCGGACAGGCTGCGGAATTCGATTACTCCGGCAGTCAGGCTTGTAAAGCCCTTAAAGAGGAGGGGTACGAAGTTATTCTCGTTAACTCCAATCCCGCAACCATAATGACCGATCCAGAGATGGCTGATAAAACATACATCGAGCCTCTGACCCCGGATTTCGTGGCGAAGATAGTTGAGAGAGAACTTCCAGATGCAATACTACCAACACTTGGTGGACAGACCGCTCTGAATGTTGCGGTTCAACTTGGCGAGATGGGGATATTAGATAGGTACGAAGTGGAGCTCATCGGGGCAAAGCTCGATGCAATTAAAAAAGCAGAGGATAGAGAATTATTCAAAAAGTCAATGGAAAAAATCGGTTTAGAGGTGCCAAAAAGCGATATCGCAGAGAGTGTCGATGATGCAATAAGCATAGCAGAAGAAATAGGTTTTCCCGTTGTTATAAGACCCGCGTTCACCCTCGGAGGTACTGGCGGTGGAATAGCTTTCAACAGGGAGGAGTTGAAGAAAATTGCAGAACACGGACTGGAGATGTCTCTGATAAACCAAGTACTGATTGAGGAAGGAGTCATAGGGTGGAAAGAGTACGAACTCGAGGTTATGAGAGACCTTGCAGATAATGTTGTCATAATATGCTCCATCGAGAACTTTGACCCAATGGGTGTTCATACAGGAGATAGCATAACAGTCGCCCCCGCACAGACACTAACGGATGTGGAGTACCAATACCTCAGAGACTCCGCCATAAAAATAATCAGAGAGATCGGAGTTGAGACCGGAGGGAGCAATATACAGTTTGCAGTAAACCCAGACAACGGACGAGTTGTTGCCATAGAGATGAATCCAAGAGTGAGTAGATCATCCGCCCTTGCCTCCAAGGCAACAGGATTTCCCATAGCAAAGATAGCGGCAAAGCTTGCCATAGGCTATACCTTGGATGAGATACCAAACGATATAACCAAGGAGACTCCCTCGAGCTTCGAACCGACGATAGACTATGTCGTTGTTAAAATACCGAGATTCGCATTTGATAAGTTCCCAACTGCAGACCCAACTCTCGGCACCCAAATGAAGAGCGTTGGAGAGGTCATGGCAATAGGCAGAACTTTCGAGGAGGCACTCCAAAAAGCCCTGAGAAGTCTTGAAATAAGGAGGTTTGGCATAGGAAGTGATGGAAGGGATAAGGATCCAACCATGGATCACATCATAAAAAGACTTACCTCACCTCACCCAAGCAGGATATTCTACATAAGGTACGCTCTCATTAAAGGTATGAGTGTAGAGGAGGTATCCAGACTCACGAGGATCGATCCTTGGTTTATAAGAAAGATAAAGAACATTCTCGATTTTGAAAAGGAGTTGAAAGAGCTGTCAATAATGTACTCAATAAAAGACCTGCCCGAAAAGTACCTCATTAAAGCGAAGAGATGGGGCTTTTCGGATGTTCAATTAGCCCACATCTTCAACACAACGGAGATGGAAGTGAGGAGGAGGAGAAAGGATATAGGTTTAAAAGCTGTTTACAAGATGGTAGACACATGCGCAGCAGAATTTGAGGCTAAAACACCATACTTCTACTCTACATACGAATACGAGAACGAAGCTATAAGAAACAACAAAAAGAAAATTATTGTGCTTGGATCTGGACCAAACAGAATTGGACAGGGGATTGAGTTCGATTATTGCTGTGTTCACGGAGTTATCAGCCTTAAAGAAGAGGGATTCGAAACAATTATGGTGAACAACAACCCCGAAACAGTATCAACCGACTATGATACATCAGACAGATTGTACTTCGAGCCTATAACATTCGAAGATGTTCTAAACATCTACGAAAATGAGGAACCAGAAGGAGTTGTGGTGCAATTCGGCGGTCAAACACCACTAAATATTGCGGTACCACTTGAGAGAGCTGGTGTTAAGATACTTGGTACATCTCCCGACTCCATCGACATTGCAGAAGATAGGGAGAGATTCTCAGAGCTGTTATCAAGGCTCGGAATTCCGCAACCCCCGAGTGGGATAGCATTCAGCATCGAAGAAGCAAAAGAGATAGTTAAAAAGATTGGATTTCCCGTTCTCGTCCGTCCATCGTATGTTCTTGGTGGAAGAGCCATGGTCATCGTTTATGATGAGCCGAGCTTCAACCACTACATTGTTGAGGCATTTGATGTTAGCGAGGAAAAACCCGTACTCATAGACAAATTCTTGGAGGATGCGATTGAGGTTGAAGTTGATGCCCTTTGTGATGGAGAGGAGGTCGTCATAGGGGGAATCATGGAGCATGTTGAGGAAGCGGGAATACACAGCGGAGATTCCGCCTGCGTTCTACCACCAATCTCCCTAACAGACAAGCACATGGAAACAATAAAAGACTATACAAGGAAAATCGCTCTTGCTTTGAAGGTAAACGGGTTGATTAACATCCAGTTCGCAATAAAGGATGATACAATTTTCGTTTTAGAGGCTAATCCGAGAGCAAGTAGAACGGTACCTTTCGTTAGCAAAGCTACGGGATTGCCCCTCGCAAAAATTGCAGCAAAACTAATGGTGGGAAAGAAGCTGAGAGAGCTCGGAATAAAGGAGAACCTCAACCTAAGGCATGTAGCGGTTAAGGAAGCGGTTTTCCCATTCAACAAACTACCCGGAGTCGATCCAATTCTTGGACCAGAAATGAAAGCCACCGGAGAGGTTATGGGAATAGACTACGATTTCGGAATAGCATACTACAAAGCGGAACTATCAGCAGGCATGAGACTCCCTCTTGAAGGGACAGTTTTCATAAGTGTAAAGAAGGAGGATAGAATTAAAGTTCTTCCAGTGGCAAGAAAACTTCAGGATCTTGGATTTAAGATTGTTGCCACCTCCGGAACAGCAGAATTCTTAAATAAAAATGGAGTTAAAGCAGAGGTTGTGTTGAAGGTTAGTGAGGGGAGACCGAATGTTATCGACGAGATCATCAACAGAAACATTCACTTCATTATAAACACTCCATCCGGAAAGAGAGGAAAGACCGAGGGCTTTCTGATACGAAGAACCGCAGTTGACCACAATGTGCCATACATCACAACAATTTCAGGTGCTATTGCGGTTGTAAAAGCCATAGAGTCGATAAAGAAGGCTGGGTTAGATGGAATAACAGTGAAATCCATTCAAGAATACCATCGTGAAATTGAGGGAAATGATGAGGGAGCTTGACCCAGAATGCAAACCAAAATCCAAATCAGAGCCTAAAATCGAGTCTAACTTCAAAGCTGAACTCGAAGAATTAAAGAAAAGTGTCTCTGAGCTAATTGAAAAAGGAAAAACCAATCCAGAATACGCGAAAGAGATTATGAGATTCTTCTATTCCCGAATAGAGGATTTTGCAAACTTTGATCATTTTCGAGAGGTGAGAGCGGGAAAACCTGAGGCTATCTTTGCTCCCGGAAAGAGCAAAGAAGATCTACTGAAAATAATTGAGAGTGTCCTACGGAATTCGGATGGTGTGCTTATAACAAAAGCTTCAGAGGAGCAAATTACAGCAATAAAAGAGAAATTCGATAAGGTTTTCGTAAACGATAAATCTCGAACAATCATCGTAGGAGAAAAGAGAAAATTCTCTGGAAAAGTCGCAGTAGTTTCTGCCGGAACATCAGACATACCAATCGCAGAAGAAGCGGTAACCACTGCGGAGTTTCTTGGACTTGAGGTCATTAAATTCTATGATGTCGGTGTTGCAGGAATACACAGACTTATACACCCGATTAAAGAGATCGTTGAAAGTGATGTTGATTCAATCATTGTTGTTGCAGGGATGGAAGGTGCTTTGCCATCCGTTATAGCAGGACTTGTTGATGTTCCGATTATTGCAGTACCAACCTCCGTGGGATATGGAACAAACCTTTCCGGAATAACAACACTGTTTGCTATGCTTCAAAGCTGTTCATCTGGTGTTGCAGTGGTAAACATAGACAACGGGTTCGGAGCTGGTGTTTTTGCATATATGATTAGTAGAATAAGAAGGAGAGGTTTTAAATGATCGAGACGAGTGACAACAATATGGAAAAATTTAGAAAAAAAATCCTTGAAATCCTATCCCGTTACGATCTCGATGATGTCACCATTGTAACCCTCGGAAGTCATTCAGCCCTTAATATCCTGAAAGGTGCTCAAGAAGAGGGTTTCAGAACTGTTTGCATTTGCAGAAACAAAGAAAGGGTAATTTATGAATCCTTTGGTGTTGCAGATGAGATTATAGAGATTAATGACTACTCAGAACTACTAAGGAATGATCTGCAGAACAGAATTAGAGAAATGAACGGCATAATGATTCCACATGGCTCATTCAACGCATACTTGGACAGTCTTCATGAACTCCTAATTCCGATCTTCGGTAATAGGGAGCTGATGTATATCGAAACCGTGAGAGAACTGCAAAACGAGTGGCTTAGATCTGCAGGATTAGATACGCCCAAGATAATAAATAAGCCCGAAGACATAAAACAGCTTGTTATCGTCAAGTTTCCCGGGGCTAAAGGAGGGAAAGGATACTTCCTCGCGGTAAATTACGAAGACTTCCTTAGTAAGGCTGAAGAAATGATCTCAAGTGGTTTGGCTGAGGAGGAGGATATCGAGAATGCGTTCATACAGGAGTATGTTGTCGGTGCCAATGTTTATTTCTCATTCTTCTACTCCCCCGTTTTCGATAGAGTTGAGTTGATAGCCATAGACAGAAGATACGAAGCGGATGTAGATGGACTCGGAAAAATTCCGGCAGAGGTGCAACTCAAGGGAGATATCACACCAACATACACTGTGATCGGGAACTTTCCAATCGTTTTAAGAGAGAGCTTACTCTCACAGGCAATTAATTCTGCAAAAAAAGTTGTTGAGGTTTCAAAAGAGATTGCTTACCCCGGCATGGTAGGTCCTTTTTGCTTAGAAGCGGTTTTTGATGAGAACGCGAGGATGAAAGTATTTGAGATTTCTGCAAGAATCGTTGCGGGAACCACCGCAGGTATTCCGGCATCACCATATTCTTACTTCCTGTTCGGAGAGAACATGTACATGGGCAAAAGAATATCAAGGGAGATAAAACTCGGAATCGAAAAAGGGCTTCTCGAAGATATGATCTCCTGATCGAGTCAACATTCCACCTTCACAACATAAGAAAACCTCAAATTAATTACTTTGAAATAACCGAAAACAAAATAAAGCAATCAACACTTCATGAAATATGGGCAATAATCAGGGAATAATTATTCTCGGACTGTTTTCTGCCGGATTGATAATCTTCTCAGGATACTCTCTTCTTTCGAATATTAGTCCGTATCTTTCGGTTTCGGAGCTTATTAAAGGTGGGAACGCATATAATGTACAGGTAAACGGAACGATAGTCAACAAATCCTCAGAATTCTTCAAGGAAGAGAACATCACACGATTTCTGCTTACCGATGGAATAAGCGAAGTGGAAGTAATTTACACCGGGCTGATACATAACCAAGATGGGATAGAGGTCGTTGTTAGGGGAGATTATATAGACGGTAAGCTGTACGCAACGGAAATTCTGAACAAATGTCACACAGAGTACACCACAGAGAAAGAGTGATACCATGGACATAGGGGAGTTCCTTTTAGCGTTATCGTTCGTAGCTATTTTCTCCTCCAGCGTTTCATTTTACATAGGCTTGAGGGTCAAAAGAGAGAGATATCTTCTCATTGGAGAGTGGAGTGTGTACGTCTCCTTCTTGGCAATTCTATTTGCGTCATTGCTTCTCCTGTCTCATCTCCTTTCAAGAGACTTTACATACATCTATGTTTACAAAAACTCAGACTCACATTTGCCCCTGATCTTCACAGTAAGTGCATTTTGGGCGGGAAAGGAGGGGTCTCTGCTTTTATGGGCTCTACTAATTACACTGTTTAACATCTTCACCATCTCCGAGAAAAAAGACAAACTAACCGCTCTAACTTTAATTCTCAACAACACCTTCCTCATGTTTCTTAATTTTTTGCTCCTTACATCATCAAACCCCTTTCTCAGAGGAGATTTTACTGAAGGTATAGGTCTGAATCCTCTTCTAAGAACTTTCGAGATGGTGATTCATCCACCAGTTGTTTTCCTATCGTATTCAGGATTTTTGGTTCCCTTCTCGATGGTGGTGTCCGGCCTCATTCTTGGAAGGGAATGGTATGAGATGGCTGTAAGAAGAATGGAGAAGTACTTTTTTATTTCGTGGATTTTGCTATCCGCAGGAATATTCATAGGTGCACTCTGGGCTTACAAAACACTCGGGTGGGGTGGCTTTTGGGGTTGGGATCCGGTAGAGAATGCATCTCTATTTCCGTGGTTAACTGCGACACTACTGATCCACATGAGGTATCTCAAAAGAGGGTTGTATCTCCCGCTGAGTTATGCTCTGACTGTCACAACCTTCATTTTCATAGTCTTCGCAAGTGTGATCAGCAGAGGAGGGTTTATAAGCTCTCAGCATGCATTTGGAGAGGGTGAAGGGTGGATTTTTTCTTTAGTGGGTGTTATAATAGCCTTTCTCACAATACTCATCTTTCTGCTTAGAAGGGGAGAAATCGTTAGAATGGAGAGACCTAACCTCAGCTTTAGCAGAGAGAGTGTTACCATATTATTTCTGGTTCTATCCATTGTATACCTCATCTCAGTTTTCACCGGAACGATCTCTCCACTAATTCTCCAAAACTCCCCAGACAAAGAATACTATGAATCCATCTCTCTCCTCGTGTTTATGTTCATCATGGCTTTCTTCGGACTTTGCGTTAGGCTGACCTCTGGAAAACACGGGTGGAGGGATGAGGTTGAGAAATTCAAGGTGCCCTCTATTATCGGACTGATCGTATTTTTGTCTGCTGTTGCAATCAGCAAAGATGTTGTAATATCAATTTTTGCATTTCTTGCAGTGTTTTCACTACTCAACCACATCGTTAAACTGTACCTGCGAAAATCATTCTACACAACATTCCTCATACACATAGGGGTTATTCTCCTATTTCTGGGTGCCATAAGTATATGGGATTACTCGGCAAAGGATACCGCATCCCTGTCCCTCAACCAATCGATAGATGTTGGAGGATACTCCTTCAAGATAGTGGATGTGCGAGGGTTCGAAAGACACGATAGTTTCAAGCTATCTGCAATAGTAGAAGTTAGCAAGAACGGAGAGTTTTACAACTATCTGCAACCGAGTCTAATAGAGTACAAGATAAAAAACCCGAGAAGAATAGCCTCGGAAATAGCGATAATGAGCTTTCCAACCGAGGACATCTACATATCCCTTACGGGAGTTTCTCGAGGCTTTGACAGCTTCGGACTGGAGATCCACATAAACAGACTGCCAATTCTTTTATGGAGTGGTATGCTACTAATTCTCACAGGTAGCGGTATTTCATGGTTCAACTCCCAGCTCAACTCCCGATCAAGCTTTCAAGAACGCAAAAAACGAGAATAAAACATTACTATTCTCTTCGAACTACTCCAGCTCCAGCACTCTGTTCAACTCTTCCGCTTTTTCCTTAAGTATACTTAAAGCATTGATGAGGACCTCCTTAACGGGTAGTGCACCAGTCCCTTCTACTGTAAACAGAAAATTCTCCGTCTCGTTAACCTCTATTCCCTCCATTTCACAACTCTTCACACACTCCATGCACATCGAGCACTCTTCCGGCTTTACAACAGTAAGCTTATCACCTCTAATTTCGAAAACATCCCTTGGGCATATTTCCACGCATTCCCCACAGTTGTTGCACCTCTCGTTTACTACTATGTCCGGGATGATTCGGTAGGTGCATGCAGATACAGGTTGCCATTTAACATGCTCCTTCCCTGTTCCAAGTCTTGCAACCGCTTCCATCATCAACTGCTGACCTTTGTCAAGCTCAACCACGGGGATGTTCGGGTAAACCGGAACAATTTCAGGATCATCAGACACAAAATCCCCAGAATAGACTATCGTGGGTCCTTCAACATTAAGACGGAAAGAGATTTGGCAGTTCGGACATCCTTCCCCTTCACAAACACACTTATCCGGCATGTTAAACCTTTTTAAGTCCGTTTTTATCGGGATTAATCCAATTCTATGGGCTAAGATTTCATCATACAGGTACGATGTATTCAAATAAAAATCGATGTAATCTACCGCCATTGTTGGAACTAAACTCTTCATCGCTCTCCTCAACGAGTTGGCAAACGCTGTTGAGGAGGTTAAAATAAATTTCATTTTAAGGTCGTCTTCCTCAATAATCTGAATTTTCATTTTCTCTCTCCGGAGAGAACTAATTAAACTCTTCTTCCCCTCTTTCCACCCGGTGCTCTCGTACCATCATGTGGTATCGGTGTCACATCCTCTATCCTACCAATCTTCAATCCTGCTCTTGCTAAAGCTCTTATCGCAGCCTGTGCTCCCGGACCCGGGTTTGTGTGCTTGTTTCCTCCCGGTGCCCTTACCTTGATGTGTACGCCCTCAATTCCTTTGTCCATCGCCATTTCTGCCGCTCTTATCGCAGCCTGCATTGCGGTGTACGGGTTTCCTTCATCCCTACTCGCCTTTACAATCATCCCTCCGCTTATTCTGACAATGGTCTCGCTTCCTGTAATGTCGGTGATTGTGATTATCGTGTTGTTATAGGATGAGAATATGTGTGCAATACCCCACTTACCCTTCTTCTTCTCCATTTACAGACACCTCTCAACTTTTCAACCTTTACCTTTATAACATCTAACCTTCAACTTCTGCCTTCGAGACGAGTTCTCTTTTCGTGAATGGTGACTTGTGATAGTATGAAATCTTAGTTTCCTCCTCCTTCGTAACTATGTGTCCGGGAACAGTTACCTTCCTTCCATCTATAGCAATGTGACCGTGAGTTATCAACTGCCTTGCCTGCTTTATCGTGTTTGCGAGTCCCTGCCTGAAAACAATCGTTTGCAGTCTCCTACTGAGGAACGCATCAACATTGAGATTGAGGATGTCGTCAAGAGTTGCATTCTCTTCGAGGACTCCAAGTTTAACAAGCTTTCTGATGACCATTTGAGCCTTGGCTTTCGCAAGTTCACCTTCCTTACCGGGTAGATCTATCTTCGCAAGTAATTCTCTTGCGACCCTCCTGTACTTTCTCAGGATGTTCTGAAACCTCCACAGTTCTCTTTTATTTCTCAGACCGTATTTTACGATGATCTCCACTTCCTTTTCAAGCCTAACTCTATCCCATGGTCTTGGAGGTGTTACATATTTTCTCCTATGTCTTTTCGGATCACCCATAAACAATCACCCTGATAAAATTACTTCTTCCTCCTTATAACACCTACAGTCCTTCCAGATCTGCCAGTCGATCTCGTTCTCTGTCCTCTTACCTTCTTTCCTTTTGCATGCCTCATTCCCCTATACGACTTCATTTTCATTAGCTTCTCTATGTCAACCATCCTCGCAAAGTCCACATCCTTTCCGAGGATGTGAATGTTCTTACCAGAATACCAGTCCTTTCTCCTGTTCATCATCCACTCCGGAACGCTTTCTATCTCCTCCTCGATGAACTTCTTCAGTCTCTGGATAGTCTCGTCGTCAAGCTCTCCGAGTTTTTTTGTCGTGTCAATTTGCAGTACATTTGTGATGCTTCTCGCCATTCTGTGTCCTATCCCCTTTATTCCGGTGAGAGCAAACATTACATTCCTCTTACCATCAAGATCGGTATCCGCAATTCTGACGATGTGTTTGAAGTCCTCACCCATATGATCACCACTCTGAAATATCGCAACAGAAGGAAGATATTTAAAGATTGTGCAGAAATCACTATCGGTGAACATTCTTGGAATCGATGTTGGTAAAAAGTTTTCCACCTTCGCAATACTACGGGAGAACAAAGTTGTAAAGACAGGGATACTTGAAGGAGATGTTGGAGCGGTTAGAGGGTTAACACACAAATACAAAATAAACTACGCCGGAATCGATGCCCCTCTTTCGTTCCCAAAAAACTCAACCCTAAGAGAGAGTGAGAGAAGGCTTCTAAAAATGGGCATCAAGCTCTTTCCATCCGGAGCCGGTTTTTTCAGGGAGATAGTAGAGGAGGGCATTAAACTATCCCGATGGCTGAAGGAGAGCGATGTCGCTGTTTTCGAGGTTTATCCCTACGCAACAAGAAAAATTCTTAAAATTGCTCCAAAATCAAAAAAATCTACAAAAAAGGGTTTGCATGAGATAAAGATTGAATTAAAGGACTACATTGACTTTGATTTGAGCATAGAAGACCACAACATTGTCGATGCAATAATCTCAGCCTTCTCTGTTAAGCTATTTATCGAGGGACGGGGTGAGCTTCTCGAAGGAGAAATAGTAATACCAAAGGTTTGACTTTATTAGACTTCTACAACCTTTAATTTCGGCGGTCGAATGTTCTTCAAATAATCTCTTATAGCAATAACGAACTCACAGTACTTAGGGCAATCTTCGGTCTTCTTTATTCCTAGAAGCTTACACTTAGGTCTATTATCGCAATGAATCTTCAGAATGGTTGTACCGACAACCTCAACTACCGCGGTAGACCTTTTTGATTTTACAATTAAGTTCCGAACCTCATCTGCGGTATCAAAGACTGTTGACATAATCATAATTATTACAACTATAGAATACTTAAAGTTTTTGATGCCACACCCAAACCGAACAAGGTTCAAGCGAAACAGAAAAAAGATTTGCGAAAAAACAAAAAAGATTTGCCAAGAGTCAGATGGTGAAAAACAAAAATTGGATGAAAGCTGACTCATAACTCGAAATGCTCTCCGGGACTGAGGATTATCACCTCAGTATCCAAATCCCTTTCTTCTACTGCCTTCCTGAAGTTCTCAGGATTGACCTTTATTACCGGAAATGTGTTATAATGCATCGGAATCGCGTATTTCGGTTTTACAAGCTCCAGAGCTTTTACCGCACCCTTTACACCCATAGTGTACCAGTCTCCGATGGGGAGGAGCATCACATCAGGCTCATGAATTTCCCCTATTATTGCCATATCCGAGAATACATCAGTATCTCCCGCATGGTAAACCTTTACTCCATCCATCTCAACGATTACTCCACATGCGATACCCGTGCTAATTATTGCGTCATCTTCTTCAACATCCGCTGAATGCAGAGCGAAAACCATTGTTATTGCCACATCCTTGAGCCTTGCGGTACCTCCAATGTTCATACCCACCGCTTCAACACCCTTCTTGGATAGAAATCTGGAGAGCTCATGTATGCACACCACCGGACAGTCATTTCTAAGGGCTATATCCACAGCATCACCCATGTGGTCTCCGTGTCCGTGTGTTACCACTACCAAATCCGTCTTTACATCCTCTGGCTTGAGAGGAGACAACGGATTTCCAGTGATGAAAGGGTCTATCACAACATTCTTACTTCCTTCAAGGATAAAACCCGCGTGCCCAAGCCACCTTATTTTCATTTTCCATCACCTCACAACTCTTGTACAGAATGAGCTAATAACTTTTTCACCGGGTTTCGAAAGATGGGGATGCTTAACCACTTCCCCTTGGAACTACCTGAACACGAACTTCTTTTCCACATCCATTCTTACCAGCGGTTTTGATAGGTGTCTTCTCGCACAAGGTGGAACTTCGTAGAATCCTTCCTCAAGATCTCTATCAATTGGGATTTTCTCCTTACCGCTCGCAGTTGTTCCACACCTTCTACATCTAAAAGGTTGATTTCTCCCAGCGGATTCCATTCTTTTACCGCATAGTGGACATGCAGGATTTACCTCTGCTTCCCTGCAAAGCTCCATAACCTCCATTTTTTCAATGTTTAGTGTGTTTTTCTTAATTGAGCCAAAAACCCTTATCCTATCCCCTCTCCTCAGCTTTAAAACCACATCCCTGAACTGCTTCGTCGGTTCAAATGCGGAGCACTTCACCACCCCGAATCTCGTACTTATCTTGAAAAAGACATGTCCTCCCCGGATTACCTCCGGATTTTCAACAACAACTCCAGAGATGGAGTAAGAGTGAAAATTGCTCAACTCTCTAACCTCCACTTCATCAATTATATGTGCATCAGTCGACTGGTTTGTTATGAACATCATTCTCTTAGAGACCTCCTCCGTCTCGAGAAGCTCCATCGCTCTGATTATCGGTTCGTAATCCTCACCCCTTATTCCATACAACACGGGGTCTTTACCATTGGGTACGCTAACAACAACCCTGTTTTTCCGATCTACAGTATCCCATATCTCGGGATAGAAAAGTTCATCAACTTTGTAGAATGACTCAGGGTTAAACTTCCTGCTTTTTCCGATGTTTTCAAATTTTCTGTAAGCGAGGAGTTCGTATGTGTAGTCATTTCCAGTGTAGCCTATGGCGGAAAGACCGCCAATCAAACCCCTGCCCTTTTTATATTTCACATGAGGTAGCATGAACTTCCCTATGATGAAGTGAGCTTCATCCATCGATACAACGCTCCTAACAGCCTTGTTTGCAAACTTGGAGAGACTGTTCAAGACCTCGTCCTCATCTCTGACGAAAACCGCTCCCGGATTCGTGTTATCATGACTCAGCTCGGAATATTCAGAGATTATACCATCTACTATCCCGTAAACTTCCTCTACATCATCTGTCTGAACGAGAAAAGATACCGCACCGTTCCCTCTTGTTTTAAAAGGTATTGTGGGGTTCAATCTTATCAATCTCGGGAACCCTAATACCTCGATACCACTACTCTCGAACTCCTCTATACAGAGTACCGCAAGATATGTCGTGCACATTCCGGCCGGAGAGTCCGTGTCGTCGATGCCAATCCAGATTCTCATTCTGAGGAGATTACCCCCGAGAGTGTTAATAATCTTTCCACTCCAAGTTTTTTAAGTGTTAGATATAAATAATATACTTTCATCAAAAATATCTAAATAGTTATCATTATACACAGTGAAAAAAATTTAAATCTGAGAAATTACAATTTAAGAACATGATCGAGGTCATAATCACCCTAACACTCATATTAGTAGCGATAACTCTATCAGGATTCTTCCTATGGGCAGGATTAAGAATCATAGGAAAAAAAGTGGGGATTGTCGAGGCAGGTCTTGTAAATCTCGCAGGAGGGTTTTTCGCAGTTGCTGTAGGAACACTATTCACCATAATACCTTTTTTCGGGTTGCTATCACCACTGGCTGCCTATGTTGTTTACCTCTATGTTCTGAAGGCCCTTCTTGATATAACATTCTTCGAGGCTTTTATATCATCAATACTCGCATCAATTGTATTTCTGATCGTATCATTCGTTCTGGCAATAATCTCAGGTGTTGTGCTGATTAAACTGTTCCCATATGTCTTCAATCAGGGATGGATGAGGTTTTGACCACTTTCTGAAAATACTCCGCCACTACTTGTACTGTGTGAGAGCCATGTAATCCACAACAAGATCCGGAATACTCCCATCTCCTGCTATCGCGATCTCCATTTCTTCCCAGTTTATTCCATCATCCGATTTCAGGAGGATTATAGAATTGCTTATTTTTTCCAGATTACACATCAGCTTATCTACTGTCTTGGGATTGCTTGCTTCTTTTTCTAAGATGTCCCCGACAACTTCATCGTCGAAAAGAAATGTCACATCCTTGTACGTGATGTTTATATGTTGTATATTCCCTCAGCCTTTCATATGCCCCTCTAAAAACATAAATCTTGAAGTCCGGATACTCCAAAAGACAGCAGTTGTCCCCAACCCTTTCAGCTTTTATTATGTTCTCTATAAGATCCCCAAACTTTCCATGCTTGACCTTATTGTCCTTCTCCCGATATTTCTCTTTTTCAGCCCCATGTTTCTCAACATCAGATTTCGTGTTAGGTTTAGGATGATGCGATCTTCGAGAGTTCGCTCTTAATCCTTCAGATATCACCCAGTATTTATCCAAGTGCTTTTATCATGTTTTCATCCTTCGTTATATAAACCGGGCTCTCGAACAGCTTCACAGAACTTATGTCCATTCTCTTGATATTCCCGTAGGTATCCACAACATAAACACTTCCAAAATCTTTCAGCAGGTTTTCCGATACCCCTTCTAATCCTATTTCCGATCCCCATACCACATATACCGAAGAGTTGTCAAGTTTGAATTCGTAGCACTTCTCACCAATCTTCTCAACCTCATCAAAGTTTCTTAACAAGATGCTCATGGTTAAAAACATTCTGAGCATTTCATCATCCTCGAGGAAGACAAAAGAAGATATTTAATGCCCACTGCACTCTCGTAGAACGATTACCGTTCCAATAACCCATAATCTCGCCTTTTCATTTGTAGGTAACTCTCCGGGAGCTGGAGAGATTTCGGTTCCGAAGATTTTTATTCCCGTGATTCTGTAAGATTTTAGAAAGTCCTTGTACGCCTTGAAACCCTTGCTTAGATCCTCAAAACCACTTCATCTATACCGCTCCTACCGACATTGTAGTATATGTCTCCGTAATCGAAGTAACTCTCAACATCGCTCAAGAACACCGCATCCCAAAAAACTCCCCACAACATTTCTACTGATATCTCCGGGAGCATAAATGATGATTTTCGCCTCAGGATCCGCTTCCTTTATCGTCTCGTAGCTTTGCCTTAAGAGCTTCCGCATAATCCCTCCCCGTGCCTTCAAACTGCCCGGGATCCTCAACCTCATTGCCTACGATCCAGTATTTTATCGGATGTCTCTGCCCCCATTTCATTTACACCATCGTCGTCGTATCTCTCAACAACATTCTTCAAAAACCTCTTATATTCCTCAATATCATTCGGTTTGTACTGTATGATTTCGTACGGCTTCAACTCACCCTAATAGTCCCATTCAGCAAATGGAGTGATTTTTGCAAGTATCATTACATCGCATCTTTCAATCTACCTAACAAGATTATCCACATCTCTAAAGTAATTCATCTTCTGATGGTTCTACTTCGCCCCAGAGGATGCTACCAAGCCTTATCCAATCCGAGAATGTTTTCGTTTAAATTTACATCTACATCCTCGTAGTAAAGAACTTTACAAATAACACTACTATAACAAGGGAACGCAAAAACCAAAAGCATTCCGACCATTATATTTAGTAATCGTTCGAAAATTCTTAAAAATTTTACAAAAAGTCCTGATCTCAAGAAAGAAATGTTGGTATTCCGGAACATTTCAGAATAATGAATACGAAATGAAAAATGCATAGGACTATCTCGCAAACCTAATTCCTCGTGAGAGAACGATTAAAAAATAATTAAACCAAAAAACCGAGCAGATAAACAAACACAGACAAGACACCAAGAAATACGCAAACCGACCTCATAATGCCCTTCAAGAGAATAGCTAATCCGAAGAAGATCAAAGATACCGGAAAAAACTTTTTGAAAAGATAACTATAGGTTCCAAGAGTTTGGATAGCAACGGAAAGAAGATTTAACAAAATGCTGATCAACAAATCGAGGAAATCAAACAAATTTAAGAATATTAGCTCGTGAATGTTGAAGATCAGGAAGATTCCGGTAAGAACGAAAAGTAAGCCTATGATTCTGCTCTTCATCAGCTCACCTCGATTGTAATTCACTTCCTTCTGAAAACAATCGCCAAGCCGATTAACAGTAGAAGCACACCCAGCAACTGCGAAGAGGAGATGTGGATGGGGATGAAATCCTTTATAAGGAGATAGAATCCTGCAAGCACCAACAGCATACCGAAAAACCTACCTCTCTCCTCCTTTTTCTTTTCTTGAGTAGTCACCTTAGCATCTGTATTCCCAACAGTGGTCTCACTATCCTCCGGCATTATTATGGCAAGGGCAATATAAAGGAGAATTCCAGACCCGTGATATATCGTAGCAATTATAAAGATGAGCCTGATAATCGTGGAATCCACACCCAGATAATTCGCAAGTCCACCGCAAACTCCAAAAATGATCTTATCACTCCTACTTCGATATATCTTTGTCATAATCTCAGAACAGAAATTGGAATTAAAAGCTTATCGCTAAATCTCCATCGCTAAGATTTTTATACATACATTCCCTGAGATAAGGATATGAGGATCTCACTCGTGTGCTTTGCGATAGGGTTCGTGCTGGTTCTTCTCGCAGTATACAACGCAACCATAGTCCTCCCGGAATCCGCAAATCCAACCCTTAAAAACAACTACAGGATTATTTTCTTCCACCTGCCATCCGCCATCACATCATTTCTCGCATTCACAACTACCCTCATCTTCTCGATACTGTATCTGCTTAGAGGAAAAGCTGAATATGACATATATGCTTCCACTTCGGCCAAAGCGGGAGTTTTTCTTATATCCTCTGCATTGATAAGCGGTTCAGTATGGGCAAAGGTTGCATGGGGCTCGTACTGGAACTGGGATCCAAGAGAGACGATCGTTTTGATACTCTGGTTCGTTTACGCAGGTTATTTCGCATTGAGAGTTTCCATTGAAGACTTAGAAACAAAAGCGAAAAATTCTGCTATATACTCCATATTCGGATATGCTGTCATACCTCTCAGCTATTTATCCGCCTACATCGGCTTCTCACTGCATCCAACGACAAGCGAACTGAAGATAGGAGTGGATGTTGGACTTACCTTAGGTATGATGGTCTTCGGTTTTATTCTGCTGTACTTCGCATTTCTAACTCTTGAAGGAAGGGTAGAGAGAATCATTCTCCTGCTTGAAGAGATCAAAGAAGTTGAGGAGATCGAGGAAATCAAAGTATTTGAGGAAACCAAGAAGAAGAAGGGAGAAGATGGTAGTGACGATGAGGAAAATGAAAAATAAAAGGAGGTGGAATGATGGATGACCTTACCGCGGTTTTCGTTTCATCGGTTGTCGTGTTGGTTTTTCTGTTGGCTCTGTTTCTCACAACATTCATGAAGGTCAGAGACCTCGAAAAAAGGCTCAAAAATGTTTAAAAATTCAACCTTAAACTACTTACTTACCTCCTATATTTATTGATCTTCTCGATCAGCTCAGCCTTTCTAAACGGCTTCTCGATTACCTCAACCGCTCCAGCTTGAAGAATTAACTCCTTATTCTTTCTCGGGAATGCCGTTATGGCGATAATTACTGCCTCTGGATCGAAAGATATTATCTCTTTCGTTGCATCAATACCGCTCTTGTCCGGCAACACGATGTCCATGATAACTACATCCGGTCTCTCCTTTTTGTAGATCTCAACAGCGGACTCTCCATCCCTTGTGGGAATCACCTCGAAATCCTCGAGCATCATCTGGAAGATACTCAGAACATCCTCGTCGTCTTCAACAAGCAAAACTCTCATCCACAACCACCAACACTCTTGTGAGTCTACTAAATTCGGATGAGTTTAATTTTGACTCAATTTTTGTTGATTGCCACAATCATATTTCTTGTTTGGGTAATTTAGTAAATTATAGCAACTTAATTTAAATTTTAATATTTTTAACCAACTCATCATCATGAGTTTTGAATTCGAAAAATTAAGGTTTTCTATGATGCGAGAGAATGGAATGGCTACAACCCGAAATTAAATTAGCAATTGGAGAGCGAGATAGTTTCTAATTCTGTTTTTTCTAATCCATAAATTGTGGATTAGCTAATTGTCACCATGAAACATCACCAACCTTCGCCCTTCTATGTTCCACATGGAACAAGTTGGAACATACTCTGAATCAACACTAAGGAATCTTCAACCAGAAATCGGGTTTTCAGAGACTATAGATAGGCCATTGACTTCTTTTAGGACTGGTGAACCCGTAGAAATTCAGACTCTGAAAATAAATGGGCTCGGCCGGATTCGAACCGGCGACCTTCGCCTCGTCAAGGCTCGATCAAGAACTGAAAATAAAATATCTGCAAAGTCGATTTTCAAAAGTAAAATCGGATAAGTCTAAAAAATGGATAAGGAAGGTTATAGAAAGCTTATTTGAGAAAACAGAAGGCATAATCACTGTTGAAACTATCATGGATTTCCAAAACTGGTATAGATCTACTTATGGATATGAAGCTCAATGCAAATTCCACGATAACACTAAAAACTTCCTTGGATGGATCTATAAACTCACAAGGGATGAGAGATATAAGAATCTTCAAGAGATCCTTGAAAGACCAAAGAGGGATAGCAAAAAGCTCAATCCCATCCTGTTGAGAGAGGATGACATAAGAAACCTGATAAAGGCTGTTTGGAACTCTGATTTCACAGAATATACAAAGGTTAAGCTAACATCAGCTATCCTCCTTGGAGCTTATACAGGATTAAGACCTGAGGCCACAATTGGAAAGCTAACAAAGGAAGATATTGAAATAGCCCTTGAAAGAGAGCCTCCTCTCCTCTGGATTCCAGAGGAGAAGGATAAGGAGAGGTTCCCCCATTGGGTTCCCTTACATCCTGTTGTTGTGGAGTGGCTCAGGAAAGCCCTTGAATACAATGGGAAGGATATAGTTTTCTATTACGATAAAATAAGGAAAGATCTGGACAGCTTAAATGTTAAGGCAATCCACACAGGGAGAAAAATAACCTACAGCCATCTAAGGAAGTTCTTCGAACAGATGTGTAACAATGTTTTGAAAGTTCATCCTGGGCTGAGAGATTACATCATGGCCCACAACACAGGGAGCCTTGATGTTCAAAGTTACGATGGGAAACTTCCAACAGAGATCTATGAGCAATATATGGAAGCTTGGGGGAAGGTTGACCTTCTCCCATCAATAAAAATTAAGGTGGAGGGAGATTGATGGGAAAGATTAAAGGATCTGAATTCTCTTATACATTCTATTTAATGGCAACAGGAAGGAAAAAGAGGAAGAAAGTAACCTTTTACCTTGAGGAGGAATATCTGGAGATCCTCAAGGAGAATGGTTACATGAATTCAATTAGTGATCTCCTCAACTATCTTGTTGAGCTATTCCTGAGAAAAGAGGGCTTATTCAATCCTCCAGATCTGAAAATTGAGATTTAAATTTTTTAATTTATAAGCTAAAAAGAAGAGATCTGTTTTTAACTTATAGTTGCTCGAGAAGTAGACCTGTGATTTTCTATAAATGATATATAATATACAAAAATTGAGTTGATGAGCTTGATCTCAGCCTCTCTGTCCTGAGCTGTTCAACTGATGAGTAAGCTAACTGTAAGATCCTCTAAAAACCAGTAAAATGATGGTCAGATCGCTTTATTTTTAGTGTTAAAATTACCTCAGAGGAATCATGAGACCTTTTGGGGCCTTTAAGATCCTCTTATTTATTATGATGATTGCCCTCCTCTCCTCCCCTGTCAATGCTGTTTCCATTGTGAAATTGGAAAACGTCAAAAACTTCGATGTCCAAGCTCGTCCGGGTTATTCAATAGTTCAGATTAATCTCAATGATATTCCATTCGATGGCCATCAAACCGTTTACCTTGATGCTTATGGAGATACATACATCCTTGAAATAAAAGGGATAAATGAGGGTGAGTGGAAAATCATTGGTTCTTATACAATTGGAGGGTGGAAGCATTTCTGGGTGAATCTAACCTATCCCAATGGAACTACAGTAAGCTATGAAGACAGAATATTGAAGCCCTTCGCTTTGGATTATGAGGTTAAGATCCAATACTACTGGATGGAATCAGATTCTCCTCTTGATGTAGACATCTACTTTAGCAATCTTGAGAAGTTCGTTGCATATTTTCCAATCATTGAGAATCTTCTTGGCTTTGCCAGATTCAACGTTTCAGAATATCTCATATTCTCAGAGGTTTCAGGGATCTCAAACAGGGAGATGAATGTAGAGGTTTATCAATCAACTCCTGAAGAGATTCAGGACATAAGAAACAACTCGATAATTCCAGCAATAACCCAAAGAATAACCTCTGGAACAACCTTTGTTTTCACATGGACTTGGGACATGATCTTATCCTTCGTGGAGTTGATTCCATACGTAGGTCCTTTAATCTCGGATGGTTTAGAAATCTCTGGAGTTTTCATCACAGAGATTTTCTGGTGGTTCAAGCTCTTTCTCATTGACAATTTTCCCATAACAGCCATAGTTATAGAGTTCTTTATTATAGCTGATGCAATTCTCTCAACCGGATCCCTGATGGCCTTAGTGAGGAGGATAGTCACCAACCATGTTGCAGTTCTTAATTTCTTCAGAGATATGGTATTGTTCATGGTTAACCTCTTAATGGGAATCATAAGGACGGTTGCATCGATTGTAAATGCCCTAAAGCCTATTTAGGGGGTATGAAAGGATGGGGAGTCAAAAGGAGAAATTTTTCGGATGTGAAAACTCTTATACCTTCTACTTGATGGCAACTGGAAAGAAGAACAGAAGGAAAACAACGGTTTACATTGAAGAGGAATTTCTGAATCTTTTAAGGAAGTATGGGTATAACATCAACACCCTCATCAATTATCTGATTGAGCAATTTCTCAAAATGGAAGGGAAATTCACCATTCCTGAAAGTTCATGAATATTCTTGAAGCATACTTTAAGCAAAAAGAGAAAGAATACTTGAAAAAAATTTTAGAGAAAGAACGAGAGAAGATCTGTCTCAATTGTCTCCACAGCTCAGTTTACGATTCAGAGATAGAGCAAAAAATAATTGAGAGAAGGGTTTACTGCAGGAAGTGGAAAACCGTTGTAAGGGTAGGACAGGCTAAGGCATGCCATCACTTCGAACAATACAACTCAAAAGCCTGAGATTATAGCTCATAACTTTCCAAGACGTATTAGACCATACTCCCTTGAAAAATCTCCTGCGAGATGAATTTTACATGAACTGCAAATAAAAATAAAATTCTCAAAAAGTAGAAATTATTGAAATATTTCTTTATCTTTACAACTTGATGGTCGAAGATATTTTCGATGCAAACACTTCAAAAGTCTCCTTATCCATCTCCAGATCCAGATGTCCAAAGCTCAAAAGAACTCCCTGTTTATGCTGTCTTATCTCTACCTTCTCCCCAGTTATGGCAAACTCGAGCATCCCACTCTCGCCGTGCATTTCTCCCCTAATTTTCAACATAATCAACACCTCCATTTCTACCTATCTACCTATTAGTATTTCTACTCGATAAGTATTTATTCTTTTCTGAACAATTCCATAATATGAAGATATTGGGGACATCGAAAGTCTCAACCTTCAATAAAATAACCCTGATAAAGGAAGTGGCTCAAAAACTTGGGATCAAGGAGGGGGATCTGATAGCTTTCATCGAGGAAGATGGGAAGATTTACATCAAAAAGGCTGAGATTGAGGTTTAGATAATTTAAGAAACTCTTTAACAAGATATCCAATAATACGTTTTGTCTCTACATCACCGATTTTTTCTTTCTGATATAGTTCTGATAAGGTATCCTCAAACTTATCTGATGCACTAAAGCTTTTTCTGAGCTCTTCTACTAAAATTGAATTCAATATAGCTTCTTTATCTTTTAAATCAACTTCAAAATATTTTTTCATGATTTTCATCAGATCTTGGATAACTTCAAACAATTCAGTGATCTTCTTATTTTCTTCCTCAAGATCTGATGAATCCAAATGATAGATTAACGCTCTTAAAAATGATGATCTTATGTGAAATAAGATCTGTCTAAGGTGCAATTCATATAATGCAGGTTTGAGTTCCTCAAAAGCCTCTCTACTTAATGTTTCTTCACACAATCCCTCAAAATCCATTTTACCTTTAAGATCTATAACGTTGAAATAGATTTCAAGATAAGGAAACATTCTGAACAGAAGATCAACATCTTTGGGATCAAAATCAAGCCTCCAAACACCTTTTTTAGGCTGTTTAATCAATCCTCCTTCCTTAAGCAATTTTAGATACCTAAACAAAGATCTCTCATGGATTCCAGATCTACTTAGTAAATCCTTAGTTGTAATTTCTTTTTCTTCAACCAGAATATCGATTATCTTCCGTATCTTCTCATCTTTATTCGGCATCTTCTCACCAAACTGACAAGTTATTTTTAAGTGAATGTCAGTTAATAAGTATTTATCGGTGATTAATAATGGTTAACGAGTTAAAACCTAAAAAGGCATTTTGCGGGTTTAAAATAGAGCAAGAGATCTATGAGCTCATAAGGGCCATTTGTAAAAGCAGAGGGGAAGATATATCTGATTTTATGAGGAGAGCTGTTAAGAGAGAGCTTGGAAGATTAAACTACCTTTCTGAGGAAGAGCTGAAGGCTTTAGAGATGAGTAATTGCCAAAAATTGGAGGGTGAGGGATGAAGAGATCATTCTTGATTTTATTGATGGTTATACTTTGGATCTTAACTCCAATTGTATTGAGGGAACTTAAAGTGGTTGGATCGTTTCTGTTGGGTTTTCTTTTTGGATATTTGTTCGTGAAGGTTCGCAAAAAATTGGAGGTCGATAGCCATGATGGGGTTGGATCTTAAGAATAAAAATATTTCGAATTTAATAGGAATTATTAATTTTAATGTTAAGTGTAATATAACAAACAAATTTTCTCCAAACAAGAATCTAAAAATACCGATTGTATTAATTAATACAGGTGTAGGAAAAATAATAATACAGTTTTATTACTTATTACATTCCTCTGCTATAGATTCTCGGAGAATAAAAAGTAGTTCTGTATTCTCTGTATTACATTCATGTAATAAATTTAATACAGCTTTTCGGGTGGTTTCATGAGGAGTGTTTTCAGTTTTGGGGTCAATGATTCTAATCTTGTTGAAGCTATTAATGAGTTCAAAGCAAGAGGAGGAAATCTTAGTGGTCTAATCAACTATCTTTTGAAGAACTACTTTTTTGGAGATGGAAATCATGAGAGAATTCTCACTAAAGAGATGATGTTTCTCAATGAAATCAAGGACAAACTCCAAGAATTTGAAGAATGGAAAAAAGAGATTCTTCCAAAGATTGAAAAGCTTGAAGAAGAATTGAGTAAAAAACAGGAAATGAAACAGCAGGAGGAAGATGCATCTATTATAACACTCCTCAGAGAAACTAAATTCTCAGATTTTATTGATGATCCGATCAAAAAGCTGGAAGACATGGAATTTATGACCAAGAAAATAGGTAAAACTCCCAGGGATGCCATAAATGCTCGCTTGGATGCTTTCGCCCTTGAAAACAAGATTCCAGTTGAGAAGGTTAAGGGATTGTTCTTCAAAGCATTTCCTGAATTAGAAGGCAAAATAAAGCTTTAAAGGTGTAAGTTGTGGATATTTTTCAGGCTTACTTCCAGCAAAAAGAGATAAGAAATCTAAGGAGGAAAAGGAAAGCAATCTGCCTCAATCCTCTAATTATCCCACACTTTTGGAACGTGAGATCAGTGATTTTGATCTACAACATATTTCTCATAATAATGTGATTTGGACGAAAAACTTTATATATTTTGGACTAAAGAAATATGAACATGAAAATAAGGAAAGTTGGTAAGGTGAAGATTGGGAAGGATTCAACAAAAGGGTATGTCTATCCAAAGCTTAGACTCCCTAAGGATTTTAGCAATCTGATAGGGGTAAAAGTGAACATCTATGAGGCTTTTCTGGAAGAGGGTAGAGGAATCTTAATCGTTCCAGAGGAGATTGGACAAATTGGACAAAATAATCTGGACAATTTGGAAATAGTTGGACGAAAAGACAACATTGAGGAAAGGATTTTCAGAATGGAAAAAGCTATTGAAAAGTTGACTGAGCTTATTGCAGGAAATAAACTGATCAAAAAAGCGAATGAGCATATAGGAGTGGGCTCGGCCGGATTCGAACCGGCGACCTTCGCCTCGTCAAGGCGACGTCATAACCACTAGACTACGAGCCCCTGCACGAGATATGCGATGTAGTTGTTTATGAATTTTATGGTTAAAGTTGGTTTTGCAGTTTACTTTAAACCCAGCTTATTCGAGAGGCTTATTTCAAAAGCGAATGTACCCATATTTTTCGATACTAACATTGAAAGCAATACTCAAAGCTGTAAATCCATCAATCCCCCGGAAAACCTAACCAATTTTAAACCAATGAAAAACTGATGAAAATCGAAAATAGCAGGAAAAAATTAAATTCCAATAAATTTAATTAGTGATGATGGCAGAAGTGAAACTACCAAACCTCAAAGCCAACATACTCCTACGCATACTCCCTGTAACTCTGACGATCATTCTATTCACCCAAATCACCTCCGCTTTGATAGTGGAAGTAGATATCAAGGGAGAAATAAACGAAGGAACAGTAATAAAAGTGGAGAGAGCGTTCGAGATTGCTAAGGAAAAGAAGGCAAGTTCAATCCTAATAGTGCTGAACACCCCCGGTGGACTCGTATCATCTACGGAAAGAATCGTATCTTTGATTTTGAACAGTGATATACCTGTAATAACATATGTTCACCCTCAGGGAGCTTTTTCCGCATCCGCTGGTTCGTTTATACTGTTATCTGGACATGTTTCAGCTATGTCCAACGGCACATCCGTTGGTGCTGCAACACCAATAGCCATCACATTCGGAGAAGTTAATGCGGTGGAAGAAAAAACCATAAACTACATAGCGGGATACGCCAGAAGTATTGCAGAAAAAAGAGGGAGACCTGTAGACATCGCTGAAAAATTCGTTACGGAGAGTTTAACACTCACATCAAACGAGGCGTACAAGTTGAAAGTCATAGATATCCTCTCGGATTCGAAAGAGGATCTCATAGAGAAAGTGAACAGTGGGAACTTCATGTTGAACCACAAACCGATCAAAATGGAAGGGGAAATAGTAATTGTAGAAGAACCGCTCCAATCAAGAATCCTTGGTGTTCTATCAAACCCTCAGATCGCAACAATCCTTTTTCTAATAGGACTGTACGGCTTGATTTTTGGTTTGACATCTCCGGGAATTCTACCCGAGACTATTGGTGTTATCGCACTGATCCTGTCCCTTATAGGATTCGGGGCACTAAAAATAGATGTTGTCGGGATAATACTGATAATCCTCGGAATCATTCTCCTAATTGCGGAGCTACTAACACCCACATACGGCATACTCGGTTCCGCATCCGTTGTTTCAATAACACTTGGAGCTCTCCTCCTCTTAGATGAGCCCCTAATGCCGAAGGGATTTTACGAGTCATTTACAACCCTTATTGTGGGTGTAGGTATAGGCCTAGGAGCTTTAATGACATTCCTCCTGATAAAAGTACTGCAACTAAAGAGAGAAAGGAAAAAAGTTGGTAGAGAGGCATTGATAAACCAAGAAGGTGTTGTAGTGGAGTTTGATAACGGAGAAGGATTTGCAAAAGTGAGAGGCGAGTTGTGGAAAATCGTAAGCGATGATGAGCTCAAAAAAGGAGACAGAATAATAGTTGAGGGTGTAAACGGGTTAACAGCAAGGGTTAGATTAAAGGTGAGATAATATGACCTTGGAAAAAGAGCTAACCGACGAAACTCTGAAATGGCTTAAAAAAATCGAAGACAAACTAAGAAACTTAAAAGCTTCAGATGATGATTATCTTAAGAACATTCGAGCTTACATTTTGGACTCAAAATACTTTCTAGAGAGAAAAGATCTCATTAGGGCATTCGAGTGCGTTGTGTGGGCTTGGGCATGGCTCGAAATCGGAGAAATCGAAGGAAAGTTGAAGTTTTTGGAGTAACCTCCGAATAAATTAGAGTCGGACGGATTTAGCTTGTGTGAGTTAAAGGTGGCATATGCTCTTCGTCATTTTCCTGCCAAGTTCACCCTTAAACTTCAGTGATATTTCTCCGTTCTCCGTTTTAAGTATAATTTCGGTCTCCTCATTGTACACACAAACTTTGAGGTGATTTATCCTTTCTTCAAAAACGCTATGCCCCTTTCTCAGCTCAAGCTTACCACAGCAGGAGTCTTCAAAGAACGATTTTGTCCTCAAAAACCTTTCAAAATCTTTTAACGCTTCATATTGCTCGGATAACTCGATATATCCATCAAAAATCCGTTTTAGTCTTCTCACCGCTTCATCTGCGGTGTAGTTGTATTTGTATATGAGGTAAGCCCCAAGGATGCAGCCAGTCTTGCTCTTCCCGAACTGGCAATGTACTGCAACCGCACCGTTAACAGAATCTATGAACTCTACAGCCTCAGCCATCTGATCAAGAAAAGGTGCTTTAAACTCATATAAAGGAATGTGGAAATAATCGAAGTACTTCAGTTCATCGTAGCAAAGTGGCTCTTTCGTTAATGTGAGGATGCCCTTAAAACCCAAATTTTTTAACTGAAGAAGTGCCTCTCTGTCGGGCATACCCATGCCCGCAAGCTTGTTATCGACGACAATTCTGAAATTCGTAAGTGCCATGTTTTAACAAAAATAGATGATTAAATAAATTTTTCTCCCGATTCTCCCGGTTTGAATACCCGGTAATAAAATCAGACCCTTTTACATACTTAACAGTGTTTAATAAGCAATCTTGGACGATTTTAATTAAATACATCCAACCACAAGTTTAGGAGGATATTATCAAAAATGATTAAGTTACACCGAGTCATTCAAAGACTCCTTTTGACTCATGATGAATAAAAGAGAAAGATATAAATACCTGAAAATATAATGATTAATACGGAAAGATGCCCCCACCCCCCTTTCCGCCAGCCACCGAAAGGTGGCTACTATTCTCTTTTCTCCCTAAAATTAAATTTGGTGGGTTTAAAAAAATTTAAAAAAATTTAAAACATTTTCAATATGTTTCTCGCTATTATCAACTTCTCTATCTCCTTTGTACCTTCGTAGATCTCCGTAATCTTCGCATCTCTGTAAAATTCATTAACAGCATACTCATCGATGTAACCATAACCTCCATGGAACTGCAAAGCCCAATCGCATGTCTCAACCGCTACCTCTCCAGCATACCACTTCGCCATTGAAGACAGAGTGGAATCTGGTTTGCCTCTCTCCACCATAACCGCTCCCGCTCTGTAGGTCAATGTCCTTGCCGCTTCAATTTTCGTAGCAAGTTCCGCAAGCTTGAACTGAATGAACTGGAAGTTCGCTATTGGCATACCGAAAGCTTTCCTCTGTTTTACATAATCTACTGCCAGTTTTAAGGCACCCTTGGCGATTCCAACAGCCTGTGATGCCACCCACGCTCTTGTTCTGTCAAAGAACTCCATCATATAGTAGAACCCTTTTCCTTCCTCACCAACTAAATTATCCTTGGGAACCCTAACATTAGATAGAGATATTTCTGCAGTATCACTCGCTCTGATTCCGAGCTTGCCTGTTATCTTCGTTGCCTTGAAACCTTCTCTATCTGTTTCAACAATAAAGTAGCTCATTCCCTTGTGTCGATCCTTCCAATCCAACTCTCTCGTTTTTGCAGTAACAAGAAGAAAATCTGCAACTGTTCCATTAGTTATGAACTGTTTTGTGCCGTTTATAACCCATTCATCACCATCAAGAACCGCTTTGGTCTTGATGCTCGCAGAGTCGCTTCCGCAATCCGGTTCTGTGTTAGCCATGCCCATTATCGCATCCCCAGAACAAAGCTTAGGTATCCACCTCTCCTTTTGCTCCTCAGATCCGTGATAAAGGAGGATTTCAATGCCGAAAACCGGAGTCAGGCAGGCAATGGCAAGTCCGGGATTCACAGCAGAGAACTCCTCCATTACAATCATCTGCTCTATAGGTCCATAACCTCCTCCTCCGTACTCCTCGGGAATCGATACCGCATGGAAACCGAGTTCAGCACACTTTTTAACCAGCTCTCTCGGATACTTCTCCTCCCTGTCGCATTCCATCGCAAGTTCGGGTGTAAACTCCTTTTCAGCAAACTCCCTCGCAGCCTTTCTAATGTCCTCTTGCTCCTCGGTAAAAGTAAAGTCCACCATTTATACCACCTCCCCTAATTTACATAAAACAGTATAAAATTCTTTTGTTTTAAATAATATTCCTACAAAACTTAGATAAGAAAAGAAAAGCTTAAATACTTTTAATCTCGAATTGATTAAAAATAATGACTAATTTCTTATTTTTTAATTTTTTCGAAATTCTATTTCACCATTCAAGCCACATAAATCGAGAAAGACTTATATAACGAAAAATGAGTATAAAGTATATGTCTGAAAATGTAGCTGTTATTGGAGTGGGGCATTCCAAATTCGGAACAAGAAAAGATGTCAACATTCCTGAACTTGCTTGGGAGTCAATCAAGCCAGCTCTCGATTCTGCTAATATCGAGCAGAAAGATATCGACTTCTTTGTTGTTGGTACCGCAGGAATCTGGAGCAGTGAGGCAGCAGTTCCGGCTTTAATGGCTGAATACGCCGATCTTGCACCCAAAGGATCTATGAGGGTTGAGGCTGCCTGTGCAACTGGAAACGCAGCAATACGCGTTGGATATACCGCAATAAAAAGTGGCGAGGCGGATGTGGTTCTAGTCCTCGGTGTTGAAAAGATGCAGGAGTCACCGAATCCAACAGTTATCGAACTGATTGGAAGATTCGGAAGTTACTTCTGGGAATTCGAGAATTTCGGGCTCACATTCCCCGGATACTATGCTCTACACGGAACCGCATACATGATGAAGTACGGAGCTACTGAAGAGGATTTTGCGAGAGTTGCAGTTAAAAACCACTACTACGGAGCCAAAAACCCGTACGCACAGTTCCAAAAAGAGATAACCCTTGAGAAGGTCATGGAACCAAAATACATCGCTTGGCCATTCAAGCTTTTCGATTGCTCACCCATAACCGATGGAAGTGCATGCGTGATATTAGCAAGCGAGGAATTTGCAAAGGATGTTGAGGACAAAATCTGGATTCACAGTCAGGGTGTGGGAACCGGTACCGCAAATCTAAGCAGAAGAGAGGACTTTACATCACTCGAGTCTGCAAGGTATGCTGCTGAGATTGCCTACAAGAAGGCTGGAATAGATATATCCGCCCCATACAAGTACTTAGATGGTGCTAATGTACACGACTGCTTTACAGCCCCAGAGATTATCGCATACGAGGACTTGAGATTTGCAAAGAGAGGAGAAGGTGTACAGCTGATAAGAGACGAGCAGACCTACATCGGAGGAAGAATTCCGGTGAATGTGGACGGTGGACTGAAAGCAAAGGGACATCCAATAGGTGCTACAGGTGTAAGTCAGGCGGTTGAAGCATACAAACAACTATTAGGAAAAGCCGAACCCGGACGGCAGGCGGATATTGAGAAGGGAAGATGGTTAGCACACAATGTAGGTGGTACGGGTCACTACACATATGTAACAATTTACGGACTGGATAAGCTGTGAGGTGTTTTTATGAAAGAAGAGGTTGAAAAAAATATCAAAGAATTTGGTTTTCCTGTGGTTACCGATGAAAAAACCGGGGCCCTCCAATGGGTGGACATGAGAGAGCTAAATGTAAGATACATCATGAGCGTAGAGAACACTAAACCGTTTTTTGAGGGGCTCAGAGAGAACAAGCTCGTTACCACAAAATGCAGGAAGTGTGGAAGGTTGTTTTTCCCACCACAAAAAGATTGCCCCTCATGCAGAGATAGCGACATGGAGTGGGTTGAGCTGTCGAAAGAGGGTGTGCTTGAAACACTAACCGTTCTTTTCGTTAGACCACCATCCTTTGCAAAATACAACCCGTACACGGTCGCAATAGCAAAACTCGATAGCGGTGTAAGAATAACCGCATGGCTCAAAATGGATCCAACAAAAGCCAAACCGGGAATGAGGGTCAGAGTGGAGATTTCAAGAAGGGAAGAAGAAGGATACTACATGTACGAACTCGTACCAAGTGAATAAAGATGTCCGAAGGTTGTTAGATGTCGAATAAAAATGTAAAAATTTTTAAAATTTTCAATATTTTATCTTAAGGAGGGGATAGGTATGAAGAAAATTGCTGTTCTGGGTGCTGGAGCAATGGGTCATGGAATAGCATATGTAAGTGCCTTAGCAGGATATGAGGTTTGGGTGAGAGATATAGATCAAAAGTTCCTTGATAAGGCTTTAGATAACATAAAGAGAATGCTCGATAAGGCTGTCGCAAAAGGCAAGATGAAAGAAGATAAAGCAAAGGGTGTTTTAGACAGACTGCACTTCACATTGGACATGAAGGAAGCTGTTGAGGGCGCTGAATTAGTTATAGAGGCTGTTCCTGAGATTTTAGATCTCAAAAAGAAGGTTTTTGAGGAGGTTCAGCAGTACGCAAGCAAAGATTGCATATTTGCAACGAATACATCAGGCTTAAGTATCACAGAGATAGCAGGTGTAACCGATCGACCAGAGAAGTTCATGGGTTTGCACTTCTTCAATCCAGTCCCAATTATGCAGTTGGTTGAAGTAATAAAAGGTGAAAAGACCGCAGATTCAACAATAGAGTACGGTGTGAACTTCGTAAAGAGTATCGGCAAAACACCAGTTGTGGTTAAGAAGGATGTTGAGGGATTCATCGTCAACAGATGCTTGGTTCCGTACCTCGCCTTAGCGATAGATGATGTTGGGAGAGGTGTAGCAACAAAGGAAGAGATCGATGCAACAATGAAATTCAACTACGCCTTTCCAATGGGTCCAATCGAGCTTGGAGACTTTGTAGGACTGGATATCCTATACTACGGCGGTGAACAGTGGAGTCTCGTTCCAAATGCGGATGTTCTCAAAGAGAAAATCGAAAAGAAGGAACTCGGAATGAAAACCGGGAAAGGATTCTACGACTGGAGCAAGGGAAGACCTGAGATACCGAAGGAGTCTGCAGGAAAATACGATGCCCTAAGGCTCATCGCACCCATGGTGAACATAGCATCCGGGTTAATCGAGATGGGTGTTGCAAGTGCTGAAGAAGTGGATTTAGCCATGAAACTCGGAACAAACATGCCCAAAGGTCCCTGTGAGCTGGGAGATGAAATAGGACTGGATGCCATAGTCAAGAAGCTCGAGGAATTATACGAGGAGAAACAGCTTGATGTCCTAAAACCAACAGATCTTCTCAAAAAAATGGTTGCAGAGGGCAAAGTAGGAAAGAAGAGCGGTGAAGGTTTCTACAATTACAAATCCGGCGAGGCTACATACAAGAACCTGATAATCGAGAAGGATAAGGAGAATATGATTGCAAAGATCGTCCTCAACAGACCTCACAGACTGAACGCACTATCCTTTGAATTGCTTGATGAGATAGAAATGGCACTAAAAGAGCTTGCAAAGGATGATGAGGTTAGAGTTGTTGTGTTTACTGGAGCAGGAGATAAATCATTCTCTGCAGGTTTCGATCTCTCAGAGGCTTTAGCAGATCCAACAACATTCAAGCCCGCAAACTCTGCAATGGTTTCTGTAAGAGGTCAGGAAGTGTTCACTGCAATCGAGAAATTCCCCAAGCCTGTTATCGCAGCAATAAACGGATACGCATTTGGTGGAGGATGTGAGCTTGCTCTCGCATGTGATTTTAGAGTGATGTCGAGAGCTGGAAAAATAGGGTTGACTGAGGTTGCCATAGGGTTAATACCCGGGTGGGGCGGTACTCAGAGGATGGCTAAGCTTGTAGGACTTTCAAAAGCCAAAGAATTGATTTTCCTTGCTAAAAGACTAACCGCTGATGAGGCTGAAAAAATCGGACTTGTCAATAAGGCGGTTGATCCGGATAAATTCTGGGAGGAGGTTTCGGCTCTGGCCAAGTCCCTTGCAGAGATGCCGCCCATCACGCTCAGGCTTGCCAAGTATGCAATAAATTACGGCTACGAACTACCGGTAGAGGCTGGACAGGCTATTGAGGCAGCATACTTTGGAATCACAACATCCACAGAAGATGTTATGGAAGGTGTGAGAGCTTTCTTCGAGAGAAGGAAGCCTGAGTTCAAAGGAAAATAAACAAATATTATTTTTTCTTAAAATTTTTTTGATCAAAATTTTTTATTTCAAAAGATATAAAAGGCGAAAAGAAAAACCAAGGATGATTTTGCTGGAGGTGATGTGATGAACATAATCGTTCTAACAAAACATGCCCCTGATCCGGAGTCAGAAATCAGAATAGGAGAGGACGGAAAATCCGTTGACCAAAGAGGTTTGGTATACGACATTAACGACTGGGACAGGTATGCGGTTGAAGAGGCTATTCAGATAAAAGAGAGGTTCGGAGACGGAGAAGTAGTCGTAGTCGGTGTTGGGAGTGCCTGCGAAGATACGCTGAGGAAGTGCCTCGCTATGGGTGCAGATAGAGCAATCAAAATACCACAGGATGCCACAATGGATGCGTTCCAGACCGCAGACCTAATTAAGAATGCAATAAAAGATGAGAAATTCGACATAATTATGGCGGGATACCAATCTCAAGACCTGAACAACGCTCTTGTGGGTACATTACTTGCAGGAATGCTCGAAATACCTTTTGCAACAGCGGTAACAGCATTGGAGGTTGAGAACTCCTCCGTAAAAGTAAGAAGAGAACTCGAAGGAGGATACAATGAGGAAGTTATCCTTCCAACACCATGTCTCGTTACGATTCAGAGCGGAATAAACGAGCCGAGGTATGTCTCGATAATGGGTATAAAAAGAGCCAAAACGAAAGAACTCAAGGAAGTGGAAGTGAGATCGGATGTGTCTACCCTTGAAGTAGAGAAAATGTACTTCCCACCGGTTAAAAAGGCTGAAATGCTCGAAGGATCGCCTGAAGAAGTGGCTAAGAAATTAATCGAGCTTCTTAAGGATAGGGGGCTGATATAATGAGGATATTTGCAATTGCAGAACACAGAATGGGTGAACTGAACCCGATAACACTCGAACTGCTGAACCTTGCAAACGCTATAAAAGGTGATGGGACAAGTGAGGTTGTTTTGATCGGAAAGGATGTGAGTAATTTTGCCAATGAGCTTGTAAAATATGCTGATAAGGTGTGGATTGCGGAGCACGAATCCCTCGAATACTTCAACCCAGAAACTTATCTCGATGTTCTAAACAGAATCTTCGAAGGTAACAAACCAGACATAGTCTTAGTAGGAAACACATCTTACGGGCTTGAAATTGCCCCGCTTCTTGCAGTGAAATTAAGTGCCCCTATCGCCACAGATGTTGTCAATGTGGATGTGTCGGATGGGATCGTTGTAACAAAGTACATCTTTCAGGGTAAGCTGATGGTCGACATGAGGCTTAAACCTTCGGAAACATATGTCCTATCAATAAGACAAGGCATATTCAAAGAGGGCGAGGGAGTTTCAGGAAAGATTGAGAGAATAGACATCACTCCGTCGGAGTCCAAGAGAAAGTTTGTTCAGTACATTGAACCGGAGGTTGGAGAGGTAGATATAACTCAGGCAGACATCGTAGTGACAGTGGGAAGAGGGATAGAGGATGCTTCAAACATAGAGCTTGCAGAAGAGCTAGCAGAGAAACTTGGAGGTGTTGTTGCTGGAAGTAGACCAGTTATAGATAACGGCTGGTTACCAAAAGACAGACAAATAGGCATCTCGGGCAAAACTGTTAAGCCGAGACTCTATCTCGGACTTGCTGTTAGCGGTGCATTTCAGCATGTGATGGGTATGAAGGATAGCGAGCTAATCATAGCAATAAACAAAGACCCAGAGGCACCAATTTTCGGAGTTGCACAGTACGGAATTGTTGGAGATATCTTCGAGGTCGTTCCCGAGCTGATAGAACAGCTCAGCAAACTAAAAGGCTGATTCAATTTTTTTAATTTTTAATAGCTGACGGTTAATTTAATACAATCAAGGTTTAACTAATACAATCAAAGTTCTTCCATTTTTTAAGGTTCTATTCCTCTATCCGTTATCCTGAACCTGCATCTCCTTCCTTCCGGTATTGACCTGTGCTTTACGAGTGTTGCTACTCTCTCACCATCCGCCTTTTCAATGCCTACGATTGTCTTCGAGAGGTGGTCGAGTGTCGGACCACCGAGAGGCTTATCAACTCCGTTTTTTATATCAGTAAACATTTGATTAGTTACCACAACCGCTAAGCTGTGTTTCCTTGCCAAACCGAGTAGAAAAGTAATCTGAGATGTGAGCTCCCTCTTCATGAGCAACTGCCGATCAACATCCTCAAGCTCACTTCTGTAGAGGGCGGTTATGGAGTCTACAACTATAAGATCAATCTGTTCACTTCTACACAACCTACCCACTTCTCTTATCGTCGAACTCTGTTGCTTGAAGTCAATAACATCAAAAAGGAAAATTCTATTGAGTTTTTCCTTATCCACAAAGATCTGTCTAACCCTCTCTCGAGACAAACCTTCTGTGTCAATATAGACTGCCTTCCCTCCATTCTTAGCGGTTGTAAACGATAAAAGCAAACATATTGATGTTTTTCCCGTTCCGGAACCTCCATAGATCTGAGTGATGGTTTCTCTCTCCACTCCACCACCCAACAGTTCATCCATACACTTACTGCCCGTGGGCAATAAGTCGCGTGTACCCCTCATTCCACACCCCTACCTAAGGTTGATTATCTTTTGAGTTTGTCCTCGATTTCCCGCATCACTTTTGAGTAAACAAGAGGCAGAGGTAGATCCAACTCCTCTGCAATTTTTTTAACATCATCAAACTCGGGTTTTAACACTTCTTTCCCGGAGAGAGAAAGCTTAACCCTAATTCCGAATTCCCTACCTTCTACTCTAACACGCACCACCTCTGACTCCCTGTACGCTTTGACTCTGTGGTGCACTGGTATCACTCTAACCCCAAGCGAGTTCGTCTCCTCCATAATAATTCCCGAGACTTTATCCACATCCTCCTCCTTGCAAATAGCTTTTATGATGTATCCGGGTCTGTTCTTCTTACCGAAATAGGGAATGGCTACTACATCAAGACAGTTCTCAGACAGTCGTAATATAGCGTTACCAATCAACTCTCCGCTGATGTCATCAATATTTGTCTCTAAAACAACAATCCTGTCATGAATTTCACACTTCCCGAGAATCAGCCTCAACACATTCGGCTCACTCAGATCCCTCAATCCAGCACCGTAACTAACCCTCTCAACCGAGAAGGGATTTTTTATGTCTCCCTCGGAAAAGTAAGCCAATATTCCTGCCCCAGTTGGAGTTAAAAGCTCTCCTCCTTCTCCAAAATAAACCTTAAGCTTTGAGTTCCTGAGTACTTCTACAACCGCAGGAGGTGGAACCGGATAAACACCATGAGATGTTTTCACCTTTCCCCTCCCGAGGTTTATCGGAGTCGTGAAGATCCTGTAGCCTTTCTCTCTGAGCCTTAAAATTCCGAGAGTTGCGGAGAGAATGTCGAAAATAGCATCATCACTGCCTATCTGATGAAAATGTGCTTCTCTGTAGTCTTCATATCCATGTACTCCTGCTTCCGCGATGGCTAATTTTTTGAAAATCCCTACCGCATAATTTGAAACTGTTCTAAACTTTTCAGAGCTTTTTAGCATATCCTCAATTTCTCTGTACCTCCTTCGTACCTTCTCTTCGGTAACAATCAACTGGTTTGCTATTATGCCGGACTTATTAACTCTCCTAATCTCAAAATCGATTTTCAAGTCGAATTCCTTTATAATTTCTCTTAAATCCGACTCTTCCAGCGTAATACCGAGTAAGGACGAAACAATCATATCTCCAGACGCACCGCTAAAACAATCGAATATTGCAACCTTCAAATTACCCCTCCGATTGGTATTTCCGCTCCGATTTTTTATAATGTTTGCCTACATCTTACCGCTCCATACATTCATACATGCTCACATTTGCTTCAATATTCCGCACCACAACCCTTTTCTATATTCTATTACATAAAAAATAATTGCACGAACAAGCTGAGAACGAGCAATCATGAGGAGTTGCAAAAAGTTTTAAGCTGTTCGGGTAAAACACTACTCAAGAGGTGAAAATAATGAAACTAAACCTGAGGGTAAATCAGGCATATCCCAGTGATTCCGGGAGGGGTATCGCCAGACTCGATCCAGACTCAATGTTAAAACTCCAGATTTCACCCGGAGACATAATAGAGATAAAGGGTAAAAGAAGAACCGTTGCAAAAGTTTGGAGGGCTCCCAAAAGAGATTGGGGTAAAGGAATCATAAGAGTTGATAGATTCATAAGAGAGAATTCTGGAGTTAGTGTAGGAGATATGGTGGAGGTAAGCAAAGCTGAATACTCTCCCGCAAAGCTTGTGATCCTTGCACCTCTAAGAAAAATTGAGTTTAGAGTTTACGGAATGGATATTGGAGATTATCTCAAGCACCAGCTTCTAAAAAGACCGCTCGTTGAAGGAGACATCATCCCCCTCGTGGGGGCTCCCGCCCTAACAGGATTTGGAAAATACGGTGCACAGAATCAAGGAGCATTGCTATTTGTCGCGGTCAAAACAGATCCAAAAGAACCGGTGATAATTGACGAGACTACAAAAGTCGTCTACAGAGAGAGACCTGCAAAAGGTTTCGAGAGAATTGGAAGAGCAGGAGTTACCTACGAAGACATAGGTGGACTGAAAGAGGAACTGCAGAAAGTGAGAGAGGTTATAGAACTCCCGCTCAGATATCCAGAGATATTTCAGAGACTCGGAATTGATCCTCCAAAGGGCGTACTGTTGCATGGTCCACCGGGAACTGGTAAGACCTTGATTGCCAAGGCTGTGGCAAATGAGATCGGTGCATCGTTCTACACGATAAACGGTCCAGAGATAATGAGCAAATTCTACGGAGAATCAGAGCAGAGACTTAGGGAGATTTTTGAAGAGGCGAAGGAGAATTCCCCATCAATAATATTCATTGATGAAATCGATGCTATAGCCCCAAGAAGAGATGAAGTTACAGGAGAAGTTGAAAGGAGAGTTGTCGCACAGCTACTGACACTAATGGATGGGCTCGAGGAGAGAGGACAGGTGATAGTTATAGCTGCGACGAACAGAGTTGAAGCGGTAGATCCTGCTCTAAGAAGACCCGGAAGATTCGACAGGGAGATCGAGATAGGTGTACCGGACAGAGAGGGGAGATACGAGATCCTGCAAATACACACAAGAAATATGCCCTTGGACCCAGAGTACGACCAGTTCTTCGTCTTGGAATCCCTGAAGTCCCTCAAAAAGACATACCTGCAAGATGGAGAGATGGATGTCGTTAAGGACATAGACTATGTCCTTAAAGAGCTTAAAGGAAAAGAGAGTAAAGAAGAGATCAAGGATTTGATTTATTCGGTATTCGATGAGAGCTTCATCGCGGAACTCGAGAGAGAGATAATCAAGAACATGCTGAAACAGCTTGCTGATCAAACACATGGCTTTGTAGGTGCAGACATCGAGGCTCTATCCAAAGAGGCTGCAATGAAGGCTTTAAGAAGATACCTGCCACATATAGATTTGAATAATGACGAGATCCCGGCAGAAATACTTGAATCCATAAAAATAAAAATGGATGACTTCAAGGAGGCTTTGAAGGGAATAGAGCCTTCGGCAATGAGGGAGGTTCTTGTTGAAGTGCCTAAGGTAACATGGGAGGATGTCGGAGGGTTGGATGATGTCAAAAAAGAGATCGTAGAGGCTGTGGAATGGCCCCTCAAGTATCCTGAAAAGTTCAAGAAGTTCTCAATTAAGCCTCCGAAAGGCGTACTACTCTACGGTCCACCGGGAACCGGAAAGACCCTTATAGCCAAGGCTGTCGCTCATGAGACCGAAGCCAACTTCATAACAGTAAAGGGGAGTGAACTGCTCAGCAAATGGCTTGGAGAGAGCGAGAAAGCGGTTAGAAAGATATTCAGAAAAGCAAGACAAGTTGCTCCATGTATAGTATTCTTCGATGAAATAGATGCAATAGCACAGATGAGGGGAATCGATGAGGGAAGCAGAGCCGTTGAAAGGGTTGTTAACCAGATTTTAACGGAAATGGATGGACTCGAAGAGCTGGAAGGTGTGATTGTTATCGGTGCGACCAACAGACCAGATATATTGGATCCCGCACTCCTCAGACCGGGCAGATTTGACAGATTGGTCTATGTCAAACCTCCTGACAAGAAAAGCAGATTGGCAATATTCAGAATTCACACGAGAGGTATGCCTCTTTCGAGTGATGTGGATATAGAGGAGCTTGCAGACCTCACGGAAGGGTATGTCGGTGCAGATATAGAGGCTATTTGCAGAGAGGCTGTGATGCTCGCACTAAGAGAGGACATGGAGTCCGAAGTAGTTGAGATGAGGCATTTCTTGGAGGCACTCAAGAAGATTAAACCGAGTGTTACCGAAACTATGATAGGATTCTACGAAAGATTCGAGGAGAAAGCAAAGCAAGAAAGACCGAAGGTTGCAGCAAAAACATTCCTCGGCTACGGATAAAATTCTCTTAAAAATTTTTTGATACTTGCCTCAGCTCAGCTCAGGAAACCAAAACCTGCACCGAACATATCAATAGGAAAAATTTATTAATATGCGTATAAATAAGAGTTCTAATGGTGTTCGCAAAATCATTGGCAAAAAAAATGGTGCTACTATCAGATGGGACTGTTGTTGGAACACTATACAACATAACAGTTGATTTCAAAACTGGATCTCTGCTAGATTTGATAATAAAGCCCGGCCAGAATCCGGTTGAAGAACTTGAAAAACAAGATGGATTCTATATCGTCCCGTTCGATGCTGTTAAATCAATTAGTGACTACATAGTCCTCGACAAGCGAAAGCTTAGAAAATACTAAAAGAGAGGGATACGGTATTGAGGGACTACATATTCCCACCACTTTTGCTTCCATTTTTCCTTATCTTCATTATCTTTCCGTTTCTGCTGTTAATTTTCTTTTTTGCAACCTCTCAAGTTTTCCAAATTGTTTTTGGGCTTGAAAAACACCAAGCTATGACCGTTTTCTTCCTAATTCTGATAGGGAGCCTAATAAACATCCCCTTATACGAGAGAGAGGGCAAAACGGTGCTAAGAGAGGTAAATTTCTTCGGAATAATCTACTACATACGGGAGAGAAAGAAGGTAACGGTTGCAGTTAACTTGGGAGGATGCGTGTTTCCCTCACTTCTCGCCATTAAGCTTTTACTCGAGGTACCTTTGATTCCGTGGATTACTGCATTCGTGATCTCGTCATTCGTCATATACACATATGCCCGTCCAGTCAGAGGAGTTGGCATAGCTGTGCCGATGATTATTCCGCCATTGTTCTCTGCTATTGTCGGATATCTGATTCTGTCTTTACTCGGGTACCCCATGACAACCCTGCCCAAATTCACATACTCCTTGGGTGTTCTTTCAGCACTATTCGGTGCAGATATACTCCACCTGAAAGACATAGAGAAGATCGGAGGTGGAGTTGTTAGCATAGGTGGTGCGGGAACATTCGATGGGATTTTCCTCACGGGTGTCTTTGCAGTAGTTTTTTCGATTCTGCTGATATAGGTCTTCCCAGAAGGTATATTGCTCTATACACACCTTTAATATAATTATTAAACATTGGCTTTCTGCCCGAATTATTAAAGTTTTTAATTAATGATAAAATAGGAATTTTTTTAACCTCTCGTTCAGGATTTACCTCATGAAACTTTTTGAACCGATTGAAGTTGGTGGAATGGAGATTAAGAACAGGATCGTCATGCCCGCTGTTGGTTCTAACTTTTGGACACTTGAAGGGGAAGTAACAGATAAACTAATCGAGTTCTACCGCGAAAGAGCTAAGAACGGAGTGGGGTATGTGGTAGTTGGAGTTGCGAAGATACTCCCGCAGTTTTACGGTGGTCTGGGAATCCACGATGATAGCTGTATCCCGGGACTTAAAAGGCTTGCAGATGTTTTTCACGAGCATGATGTTAAGTGTGCTGTTCAATTGTGGCACCCGGGTAGATACGAGATTTCTCTCTCCGATAGCGAGCCTGTTTCTGCATCAGACATTCCTCCTCCTATTTTCACAAAAAGAAGACCGAAAGCTTTGACAATTGACGAAATCCAATACATCCAAGACTTATTCGCAGAATCAGCCTTAAGAGCTAAAAAAGCAGGTTTTGATGCTGTTGAACTGATATGCTCTGCTGGATACCTCATCAGTCAGTTTTTAAGCCCTGCAACGAACAAAAGAACAGACGAATATGGAGGTAGCTTAAAAAACAGAACGAGATTTGCTGTAGAGATAATAGAGAAAATTAAGGAGAAATGCGGTAAGGATTTTCCGGTAGGATGCAGAATTTCGGGTGATGAGTTCATAGAAGGCGGAAATACCCTCGAAGATATGAAAGAGATCGCTAAAATACTTGAGTCCGCTGGAGCTTGCTACTTCAATGTTACCGCTGGATGGCACGAGTCGAGGAAACCGTTAATAACGATGTTCGTACCGAGAGGAGGCTATGTTTACCTTGCAGAGGGAATAAAGAGTGTTGTTGATGTGCCCGTTATCGCATCAAATAGGATAAACACCCCGGAGCTTGCGGAGAAAATCTTGCAAGAAGGAAAAGCAGATATGATATCCATGATGAGGCCTCTGCTTGCGGATCCGGAATTTCCAAAGAAGGCAAAAGAGGGAAGATTCGATGAAATAAGAATCTGCGTTGCATGTAACCAAGGATGTATGGACTATGCTTTCCAAGGAAAGCCTATAACCTGTCTCGTGAATCCCGCGGTTGGACGGGAAAAAGAGTTCAGAGATCTTAAGGCAGAGAAAATAAAGAAGATTGTTGTGGTAGGAGGAGGACCCGCTGGATGCAAATCTGCGGAAATGCTTGCAGAGAAAGGGCATGACGTTGTGCTTTTCGAGAAAACGAACAGATTAGGAGGTCAGTTGATCCTCGCATCAAAATCTCCCTACGGAAGGGAGTTTGAGAGTGTTTCAACATACTTCCATACGGTACTGCCAAAGAAGGGAGTTAAAATCAGATTTAACACCGAAGCCGATGTGGAAACCATCCTCGAGCAAAACCCAGATGTTGTAATCATCGCTACTGGTGCGGTTCCGATAATACCACCAATACCCGGTGTTGAAAATGCAATAACCGCCTTCGAGGTGTTGGAGGGCAAAGAAACTGGAGAAAATGTCGTTGTAATAGGTGGAGGAGGAGTTGGTTGCTCCACATCAGCAATGCTGGCTGAAAGAGGAAAGAAGGTAACGATGGTGGAGATGCTCGGAAAAATTGGATCGGACATCGGAATATCTACGAGATGGAATGTCATACTCTACCTACGCCAAAAGGGTGTGAAAATACTAACAGAAACGAAGGCTGTAGAGATAAAGAAAGGTTCAATTGTGGTTGAGGGTAAGGAGGGTACATACGAGATCCCCTGCGACACATCCGTAATTGCAGTAGGAACCCGATCAAGCAACGGGTTGATGGATGAGCTTACCGGGAAGGTGAAGGAAATATACAAAGTCGGTGACTGTGAGTGCCCCGCTAAGGCACTGGATGCGATAAAGTCCGCTGCAGATCTCGCTCTAAAGATTTAGAGACTTATAAAAAATTTAAATTTTTAGTGTCAGGCCCATAACCCCAACCACTAAAGCTTTTTTACAACACAAACAACATTAGATATGGGTCATAAATTCGATCCGAAAAAAGCGGAGTTGCTGGACTCAGATAAAAGAAGGAGTATCTTTCCACCCGAACCACTGATGGAACTCGTAGCAAAACAAAACATTGATAGAGATATTGCTTTCGATATAGGAGCTGGAACTGGATACTTCACGATTCCCCTTGCAGGAATGTTTAAAAAGGTTTATGCCGTCGATCTTAGTGTTGAAATGGCTAAATTGTTAAAAAAGAGGCTTGATGAGAGAGAAATCAAAAATGTTGGCATTATTGTCTCCGAAAAACCTCCTAAAATTGACTTTCATGCAAACCTAGTTCTGTTCTCAAATGTCATACACGAATTGGATGATCCGATGGAGTACATAAAGTGGTGTGAGGGTGCAGATTGCATCGTGATAGCGGATTGGAAAATAGAAGAAGGTGTGAAACCGATAGAGCTGATAGGTCCGCCTTTGAATGAGAGAATTCCTCCTGAAAAACTTGTGGACATGCTGAAAGGTATAGGTGCCAGTGAGGGTTTCGAAGTGAAGGTGATGAATCACACCTATCCTTACCACTATGTAGTGATCGCAAGAAAGGTTGAGCCATAGGATTAGTAACTCACGATACCTAAAATTAAAAACCAAGTCCTCCCGCTATTGGAGGAAATAGAGCTATATTGTCCCCATCTTTTAGCTCTGGAATTCCCTTGATATCCTTAATATTCCTGCCGTTTATCGTTATCATCCTATCATCTCGAAAAACCCTGTTCTTCAGATCAGAGTAAACATCCTCAAGGAGTTCTCTTCCGAGCTTTTTTGATGCGGAAATGAAGAAATCGTGGATACTACCACTGAACTCCACTTCAACCTTCTTCGCACTATATTTTTCCCTCAGAGTTGCAAACAATTCGAGAGTACACCTCACAAAACATAGCTTTATTTAGAGGTAATAAAATTTTTCGAGGAGTGTTGAAGATGGGAAAAGTTATTAATGTCATCTACGAAATCCCTACTGGAGAATTTAAAAGTTTCAATTCTAATTTCAGTTTCTGGGAAAATCTTTTCTTCTTTAAAACCAATTGGTTATCACCGAAATTGTTTTACGGAAAAAAGGGATGTGATAATGTGGCTGAAAAATGCAAAACAATGGATGAAACCTCAACCAGACGAGATAAAAGAAAGGTAACGATTTTGCTATTTCATGATGAGCTTTGTCAAGTCTTCAACGCATTGATGACCGCATTAAGCCTTCTTCGATCAAACGCAGATGTGACGGTATTCTTCGGCTCAAGAGGCATTAATGTTGTGCACAGGGAGAGGATAAATGAGTTGAAATGCCTTCCAGATCAGCCAGAAGACGTGCAAAAAGAGATTATGAACAAAATGGATGAGCTTTTGCTACCATCAGTGGACGAGATGCTGTACATGCTACATGCAGAGGGTGCAAAACTCCTCGCCTGCCCACTTAACAAAGACATATTCGATTTCAAAAAAGAGGATTTCGTAGAGGGTGTGGAGATAGCCAATCCCGCAACATTCTACACGGAAGATGTTATGAATAGCGATTTCGTTCTGAGTTTCTAAAAACTTCCATAGAATAGAACAAAAGTAAAAGAAAAAACAAAAGAATTATCCATGATCGAAAACTTAGAGTTCAATCTCGAGCTCCCTCAGTTTCTCCTTAGTCGGTACTCCGTTGACCCATCCTCTCAGTTGATAGTACTCTTCCTTCATCCTCTCAAGGTTTACAGTTTGTCCCTTGGCTACACCCTCCGGCATAGGCTCTTTGAGTAGTCTTGGTGGAAGTGTATCATCTTTGGCATCAAAACCGTATTTGTTGATTACCACCCTCTCAAGGTTGTAGATTCTCTCACCCATTCTCATGAGATCGTCAGCAGATAGCTCCCATCCGGTTATAGCCGAAAGCGGTGGTGCAAAATCCTCCGCTCCAACCGCGAGCGTTGTGAAGAGGCAGTTCACAGTGGAGTTCACGACAGATGTGAAGTCTTGAAATGCCTTTACCCACATCGCCTTTCCTTCCTCTGTCAAAGGATCTATTTTTTCCGGCAGTCCCGCTATCTCCGGAGCAACAGTGTAGCCGGTAACATGGCATCCACCTCTGTTAGCGGTTGCATAATTCAATCCAATGCCTTTTATTCCCCTCGGATCGTATGCAGGCATCTCCAACCCTTTGACACTCATCGACAGCTCAGGATATCCGAACATTTCTGCGAGTCTTTTTGATCCGAGAGCGAGATACTTTCCAAACCCAGCATTATATCCGGTTCTCCAAACAGCCTCCACAAGAGCGGAAGCATTTCCAAATCTTAAATCCATTCCCTGAAGTAGATCTTCTGGGATTGCTCCCTTCTCGTTAAGCTCCATGGCACATGCTATTGTCGCTCCCATTGAGATAGTGTCTAAACCGAGTTCATCGCAAAGATGATTTGCTTTAATTACCGCTTCGAGGTCCGTGACTCCCGTATCATTTCCAAGAGACCAGATAGATTCGTATTCTGGACCCTCAGTATAGAGAATCTGATACGGACCTTTCTCCACCTTTGAGATTCTTCCACATGTTATCGTACAGCCCCAGCATGCATGGTTTCTTATCAAATACTTCTCTGCCAGTGTTTCTCCGCTAATCTTCTCCGCCTCCGGGTTGTAGCCAGTTTGCCAATTCCTGAACGGTAAGCTACCAGCATTATTTATGACATTCACAAGGATAGCTGTACCAAACTTCGTGAGCCCTTCTCCAGTAAGGGGGTTCTGCCTTATCTTATCGTTGACCTCTTTCGAGGTCTCTTTAAATCTTTCCGGATCAGATACTTCAGGTTTTTCGCTTCCCGCACATACGACTGCCTTTAATTTCTTAGACCCCATTACCGCTCCGACTCCAGTTCTTCCCGCGGCTCTATGCTCTTCATTTATTATACATGCAAATCTAACCAAATTTTCTCCCGCAGGTCCGATGCATGCAACACTGCACCTTCCTATCCTATCCGTCAATATTTTGGTTGTGTCGAAGGTATTCTTGCCCCAGAGTTCCTCTGCAGACTTTAATTCAGCTTCTCCATCGATTACCTCAAGATAAACTGGGTCAGGTGATCTGCCCTCGACTATGATCATATCAAACCCCGAGAACTTGATGTACGGTCCGAACTTCCCTCCAGAGTTTGCACTGCCGATCGAACCTGTTAGGGGAGACCTGATCGTCATCACATGATATCTTCCCGGCTCAGGAAAGCCCGTAACTCCAGTAGCAGGACCAGTAGCAAAAATCAGGTCGTTATACTCTCCAAAAGGATCTATGTCTCCTGCATAGATTCCTTCCTTCTCAAGTTCCTTCAGTCTTTGATAGATGAGGTAAACAGAATATCCTTTTCCTCCGAGATATTTCTTAGCCACCTCTTCATCCGTCTTTTCCTTTTTTATCGTTCCATCGGAGAGATTTACTCTCAATATTTTACCCATATATCCGCCCATAACATCACCAGAATTAAATTTGAAGATAGCTATATTTATGTTTTTTTGCATTTTTAAAAAATAATTTTATATCGATATGAATTATTATACATAACGGTTAAAAATGATAGTTCTCCAGTAGGAGCAGTAGAGCACTTTGTAACAGACCGATGATTAACCCAATTACCGCTCCAGAAAATTTTATGAACTGTAGCTCCTTTCTCGCAAACCTTTTAAATAAATACTCTATCTGCTCATCACTAACCTCCTCCGCCTTTTTTAGAATGAACTCTTGCACATCAACATTTTTGGATATGTTCTTCGTAAGGAGGTCTTTGAAATACGGCACAATTGCGGAATGTAGCCACTCCTCAATCTTTTTGCTAACACTGAAATAATTCAAATAAGAGAGAGATTTGCTAACTTTCTCCTTTAAAGAGTCGTTATACGCCTTTGTTAAAGCCCTATCAATGAGGAACTCGAAATCATCCTCATTCAAGATTTCATTCAAGGAGTCCATAAATCTTTGGATGATATCTTTGCTTCTGGCAGGAACCAATCCCTGAATTTTTAATCCAAGAATGTTAACTGGTTTTTTAGGATGAAACAACAGCTCTACCGCAATCACATTCGTTATGAAGCCAACAAACGCACCAACTAAGGGAGGTATTATGTATATTGCTACAGGCATGATTCTCTCTCGATCGGAAACTTTAAAATAAATTTTGCTCCTTCTCCCCCATCATCAAGATATATCTCTCCATCGTGCATTTCAACAACTTTTTTAGCGATAAAAAGCCCCATTCCACTACCATCTCCGGTTGTGAATCCCTTATCGAATATATACTCTCTTATTCCCTCCTCGATACCTCTCCCATTATCCGAAAACTCGACCACAGCTTTACCACCAATCTCACTGACCTTTATCATCACCTTAAGATTGTCAACTCTCCCGTGCTTTATGGAGTTCTGAATTAGATTGGAAAAAACCGATTTTAACCCTTCATTTCCTGCTATAAAGACATCCTGAAGCTGACATTCTATCCTAACCAAGCTCTTAAAAGATTCCACTACCTCAAGTATGATGTCTTTTATATTTATCGTGCTTTTCCTCTCCTCAGCCTTCTCCAGTGCTCTGATCTCGTCTATTAAGTCAATAATTCTATATGCTCTTTGTAATGCCTTTTTTGATAGTTCGTCATCCCTCGTTTCGAGTACCGCGATGATTATGTTGAGATCGTTGATTATATCATGCCTCAGAAGGTGGTTCAACAGCTTCAAGTATTCGTTTCTTCTCGATAGCTCTTCATTCAGCCTGTGAATGTCAGTGGTGTCAACAACGGATGCACTCACCGCTGGCTTTCCGTTCAAAAATATGACTTGAGGTTTAGCTGTTACCCATCTCTCATTCCCGTATTTGTCAATGATTTTCCAGCTGTAAACATCTTTATCTCCCTTTCCTTCCATGTACTTCTCATAAACCGCATTTCTGTGAGAAGGATGTATTAACTCTATTGGATCCATTTCAAGAAGTTCTTCCTTTGAATACTGGGTGATTCGAGAGGTTGCAGAATTGACATAGATAAACCTCCCATCCTGAATGACATAAACAGGTGAAAGTGACTCCTCGATAAGTGTTCTGAAGAACTCCTCACTTTCCTTCAGCTTGTTCTCAAGTCTCTTAGCTTTTGTAACATCAATTAATATGCCGAGGATTGCATTATCTCCGTTTAACTCGATAGGCTTCAAAAACCCCCAACACCACCTTAATCTTCCATCCTTTCTCAGATATCTGAATTCATAGAATGACTTTCCTCTATGATATGCTTCCTTCAACGCTTTTTCAACCTTCGGAATGTCTTCATCATAGATCGCTTCTCTAAAAGACTCCATCGAATAGAATTCTTCCTTTGAGTATCCAGTTGCTGACTCTGCACTGTTGTTTACATACACGAATCTCTCATCTTTTAAAATGAATACTCCAGCTAAGGATTCTTCAACTATTTCGTCCCATTTGTATTCAAAATCCATCTACAATAACATTCTCCCTTAGCAATATTAATTTTTTTTAATCGTCCATGATGAGTTCTTGAAATTAGGATAATACAAAATAAAAAATAAAAATAGACCATGAAAAATAAGATGATGAAAAATTATTTAAAATATCTGCGGTGCTTGGTACTCTCCAAACACTTCTCTAAGAGCATCCGTGATCTCTCCAAGAGTTGCCTTAGCCTTAACACACTCCAGTATGTATGGCATCAAATTCTCATCTTTTTCTGCTCGCTTTTTAAGATTCTCAAGCATTTCATTGACCTTGCTATTGTCTCTGTTCTGCCTAAATTCTCTAAGTCTGTCAATCTGCTTTTTAACAATGTTCTCGTCGATTCTGAGTATATCAAGTTGTATGTCTTCTTCAATCTGGTATTTATTCACACCCACAACAGTTATCTCACCTTCATCAATTCTCCTCTGCTTTTCGTATGCAGACTTTTGAATCTCCCTCTGAATATATCCCGCTTCGATTGCCTTCACCATTCCACCCATCTCATCGATTCTCTCGATGTACTTCATCGCCTCCTCCTCGATTCTGTCGGTCAGCCACTCAACATAATAGCTACCACCCAAGGGATCGACCACATCCGCGACACCACTCTCTTCCGCGATTATCTGCTGAGTTCTTAGGGCTATCCTAACCGCCTTTTCCGTTGGGAGGCTTAAAGCTTCATCGAAGCTGTTTGTATGCAAGCTTTGAGTTCCTCCGAGAACCGCCGCAAGTGCCTGAATTGTAACCCTAACTATATTGTTCTCCGGTTGCTGAGCGGTTAATGTGCATCCAGCAGTTTGGGTATGAAATCTCAGCATCATTGATCTCGGATCCTTTGCATTGAATCTTTCCTTCATGATTTTGGCCCATAGTCTTCTTGCAGCTCTGAATTTTGCCACCTCCTCAAGGAGGTTGTTACCCGCTGCGAAGAAGAAGCTGAGTCTCGGTGCAAATGCGTCAACATCCATCCCTCGCTCGATTACCCTCTCAACATATGTTATACCATCAGCCAGTGTGAAGGCAACCTCCTGAACCGGTGTTGCTCCTGCTTCCTCCATGTGATACCCTGAAATTGAGATGGAGTTCCACTTCGGCACCTCTTTAGCACAGTACATTATAATGTCAGTTGCCAACCTCAGTGAGGGCTCTGGAGGGAATATGTATGTTCCTCTGGCTATGTACTCCTTGAGCATGTCGTTCTGAACCGTGCCCCTCAACTGTCCCTTACCTACCCCCTGAGATTCCGCAATAGCGATGTACATTGACAGAATTTGGGCACATGTAGAGTTGATTGTCATGGATGTTGAAACCTTATCGAGAGGTATTCCGCTAAACAAGATCTCCATATCCTCTATTGTGTCTATCGCAACTCCAACCTTCCCTACCTCACCGAGTGCCATAGGGTGATCCGAATCGTAACCTATTTGGGTTGGGAGATCGAAAGCAACACTCAAACCTGTTTGCCCCTGTTCGAGGAGGTATCTGTACCTCCTGTTTGTCTCTTCAGCCGTTCCAAAGCCCGCATACTGCCTCATAGTCCACAGTCTACCCCTATACATTGTTGGATATACTCCCCTCGTGAAAGGATAAGTTCCGGGGAAAGATAGCTTGTTCTCATAATCGATCTCTATGTCCTCCGGCGTGTAAACTCTATCAACAAAGAATCCAGATGTCGTTACGAATTCTTTTTTCCTCTCTCCTGCTTTTTCAAGAAACGGTTTTAGATATTTATTCTCCCACTCCTCTTTCTTCATAAAAATCACCTTCTAAACAACAAACGCCAAAATATCACCCGCAGACACCCTATCTCCTTGGTTTACAACGATTTTACTAACTTTTCCTGAAACAGGAGAATTTACAGCATTTTCCATTTTCATTGCCTCTATCACCATTATCTCATCGCCAGCTTTTACCTCGTCACCCTCTTTAACGAGTATTTTCACGATTACTCCAGCCATTGCGGATTTAACTGGAGTTCCCTCACCTTCAACCTCCGCTTTCATTGTCTCCTCAGCCCCTTCAGTTTCCCTGACCTCCACTACATCAGTTTCAGCAAGAGGTTCGAATTTTTGGATCTCTGTCACCTTCAACCTTGCTTCCTTGCCCTCTATTCTCACAATATATGTATCAACTCCATCCTCCTCAACTTCAACCCTGTACTTCTTCCCGTTAAAAGTCACTTCGTATTCCGCCATTTTTTCCTCACCTCAGAACGTTCTTGCACTCATCTTCCAGTAGCTGAATCCTCTCCTAATCTCAGGTGGTTTCTCCGCCTTTTCCGAGACATACTTGTGAATTGCGGAAACCGCAACAACAAATTCTTCAGGAGTCATACCCTCACCTCAAAGAGGTATGTTTCCATGTTTCTTCGGTGGTAGCTTCTCTCTTTTCGTCTCAATGATTCGTAATGCAGAGATTATCTTGCTCCTTGTGAATTTGGGATCAATCACATCATCAATATATCCTCTCGAGGCTGCTCTGTACGGATTTGCAAACTTCTCTCGGTACTCTGCAATTTTCTGAATCCTTGTTTCCTCTGGATTCTCAGAGGACTTTATTTCCTTTCTAAAAACAATTTCAGCTGCTCCCTCAGGACCCATCACAGCTATTTCCGCTGTTGGGTAGGCATAAACTATGTCCGCTCCAAGATGCTTGCTTCCCATGGCGATGTAAGCTCCTCCATACGCTTTTCGTAAGATTATCGTTACAAGCGGAACCGTCGCCTCACTGTAAGCAAACAGAATCTTTGCCCCATGCCTTATAATACCACCATACTCCTGATCGACACCCGGAAGATATCCGGGGACATCCATAAAGGTCACTATCGGAATGTTGAAGGCATCGCAGAACCTCACAAACCTTGCAATCTTGTCACTCGAGTTAATATCGAGGGTTCCAGCATAGAACCTCGGGTTGTTCGCAACAATACCTACAGTTCTGCCATCCATCCTTGCAAACCCAACCGTTGCATTCTGGGCGTAATAGGGATGCACCTCAAGAAAGTCACCATTATCGACAACTAGCCTAATGATGTCTCTAACATCATAGGGTTTCTGAGGATCATCTGGCAGAATGTCATAAATCTGTGGTGTGGTTCTTGCGGGATCGTCTCCAGTGTTAACAACCGGTGGATCGTCGAGGTTGTTCAAAGGAAGGAAGTCGATCAGCTTTCTCACAAGCTTTAACGCACTCACATCATCTTCAGCGACCAAGTGGCAGTTTCCACTCCTTATGGAGTGTGCTTCCCAACCACCGAGAACCTGTGGTGTAACTTCCTCCCCGGTAACAGTTTTTATAACACCCGGTCCGGTTATGAACATGTAGCATCCCGGATTTTTCGTCATCACGATGAAATCTCCAATCGCCGGGCTGTAAACCGCTCCTCCAGCACATGGACCCATAATAACACTTATCTGAGGTACAACTCCGCTTGCAAGTGTGTTCCTGTAAAATATGTCACCGTACCCTTTCAACGCATCCACACCCTCTTGTATTCTCGCCCCACCGGAGTCGTTCAAACCGATGATGGGTATGCCCATCTTCATAGCGAAATCCATTATGTATGCTATCTTGTAGCCGTGCATCTCACCGAGACTTCCACCCATCACCGTAAAATCCTGAGCGAATACAGCTACCGGACGACCGTTTATCGTACCATACCCCGTTACAACACCATCTCCGGGTAAATCAAGCTTGTCCAATCCAAAATCGGTATTTCTTTTCTCAACGAATGGATTTATTTCATTAAAACTTCCTTTATCGAGCAAAATTTCTATTCTCTCCCTTGCGGTTAGCTTACCCGCAGAGTGTTGTTTATCAATCCTTTCATCTCCACCCATCCTCTTGATTTTCTCTTTTCGTTCATAAACCTCATTAACAAGCTCCTTCATCCTCTTCATTCAATCCCTCCACACACACCTAATCCTGAACGAATTCGAGAAGAACTCCCTTCGTACTTTTTGGATGTACAAAGGCGACTTTTTTACCACCCGCTCCTATCCTCGGTTTTTCATCTATCAGCTTTAAACCGTTTTCCTTTGCTTTCTCAAGAGCTTTCTCAATATCCTCCACATTCACAGCAATGTGATGAATTCCCTCGCCCTTCCTTTCAATGAATCTCGCTATAGCACTATCAGAAGAGGTTGATTCAAGAAGCTCTATCTTGCTTTCCCCAACAGGAAGCATTGCAACCCTAACTTTTTGCTCTTTAACTTCTTCAATCTCTTTTAACTCAAATCCAAGATTTTTATAGACCTCAATCGCAGAATCCAGATTGCTCACCGCAATACCAATATGATCAATCTTCTTTATCATCCACAACACCTCCCCAAAACTTTTAAGAGCCTTTCTTAAGCTTTCCAGCTCTTTCCCGTATGAACGAGATTATCACTTCCAGCGGAGTTCCCGGACCAAAGATTCCGGAAAAACCGAGATTTTTCAACTTCTCTATATCTTCCTTGGGAATTATTCCTCCTATCATCAAAATTACATCCTTATTAGGTTCAAGTCCTCTTCTCCTCAACTCCTCAACAATTGCTGGTGTTAACTCCAAGTGTGCTCCGCTCAGTATACTAACCCCAACAACATCCACATCTTCCTGCAGTGCGGTTTCCGCAATCTCAGATGGTGTTCTTCTTATGCCTGTGTATATCACCTCAAAACCCGCATCCATTAAGGCTCTTGCCACAACCTTGGCACCGCGATCATGTCCATCTAAACCGGGTTTGGCAATCAGAACCCTGATTTTCCTCTCCAAGATTCCACCTCCTATGAGAATGATTGTTAATTTTAATTTTGAGACAACGGATAAATATCTTTCGAAATGCTCTATGTAAGAGATATCCACTCGACACAAGGTGTAAAAATTCTCAAAACCAAAGTAAACCTGATTAATTCTCAATTATTATTTCTAACAATTCGAGAAATTGTGAGAAATATTATTTCCTTTTTTAATTTTTTCTAACAAATTAAAAAGATATTTAATCCTACAACCTAAGATAAAAAATATGATTCCTAAGAAAAGATTCATCTACCCTATAATGTTAGTTGTTATAGCAATATCCATGGTAGCCTGTGTTCAGGATGGCAAGCCCGTTGGAACCACACCAACAACCCCGACTCCGACTTCATCACCTGTATCCATCAAATCAAAATTCACAAACTTTTCATCAGAGGAAGAGTTAAGAGAGTACATCTCCTCAACGGAATTTTACGAATTGTACAGCATGCCGTTTTTAAGAGTTGCTTTTGATGCTGTAGTTGAGAAGTCTACCAAATCTCTGGGAGAAGCTTCAAGTCAAATTCCAACTTCGACACCGAGTCCAATACCCATGCCAACATCAACTCCGGGAAGAGTTTCAACTACGAATGTACAGGTTGTGGGAATTGATGAGCCAGACATAGTGAAGACCGACGGCAACAACATCTACATCTCCAACTTCTGGTACTATCCCCTCCGTTTTATACCAGAGGTGGAGAGAGGAACAAAGATAATCAGAGCATTCCCACCGGAGGAACTGGAAGAGGTAGATGATCTGAAGGAGAGTGGCAATCTACTCCTCTACAACAACACCCTGATAATCTTCAGCCATGACAAAATAACCGCATACGATGTCTCCGAGAAGCCGAATAAGGTTTGGAAGATAGACCTGAACAGCAACTATGTTTCCGCAAGGTTGTACAACGGGAAAATATACCTGATCACAAAGACTTGGTTAGATTACTACGAACCATGCCCAATTAAGCCTGTAGCGATTAACGGAAATGAAGTAAAGATTGCATGCACAGAAATATACCACCCACCAGAACCCATCTACTCAGACATAACATACAACATAATGGTCATAAACCCCGAAAACGGTGAAGTTACCGATAAGATATCTTTCGTAGGCTCCTCAGAATACTCCATTATCTACATGTCCCAAAACGCAATTTACATCACCTACATGAAGCCCTACGATAGAGTTAAATTCATATACGAGTTTCTCAAGGAGAACGGAGATCTCGTTCCGAAAGAAGTTATCAAAGAGGTAGAAAGAATTCTAAGCTACGACATAAGCAATAGGGCAAAATCGGTAGAGCTTGATGTTATACTATCCAGATACAAGATGTCCCTCGATAGAGATGAGAGGCTGAAGTTCGAGAATGAGTACTGGAACAGGCTTAGCGACTATCAGAAGAAACATAAAAGAGAGCTAGAGAAGACGGAGATAGTAAAGGTGTCCCTCGATTTGAGACCGCTCTCAACCGGGGAGGTTCCGGGAAGGCTACTGAACCAATTCTCACTTGACGAGTACAATGGATATCTGAGGGTTGCAACAACGGTGTCAGACACGAATGATTTATACATACTGAACGGGAACTTGAAAATTGTTGGAAAAATTCTCGACTACGGAGAGAGCGAGAGAATATACGCTGTAAGATTTATCGGAGACAAGGGATACATCGTAACATTCAGACAGACAGATCCACTGTTTGTCATGGATCTCTCGAACCCAACAAAACCGGAAATAAAAGGAGAGCTTAAAATACCCGGCTATTCCTCATACCTACATCCAATATCGAATGATCTACTGCTTGGAGTTGGGAAAGAGGGAGCATATGTCAAAATATCACTCTTCGATGTATCCAACCCAGAAAACCCCGTCGAAAAAGACAAATACACTCTGAAAGAGTATTGGAGCGACATACTCAACACGCATCATGCATTCCTCCTCGACTCAAAACACGAGGTGTTCTTCTTACCGGGCGGGAATGGTGGATACATATTTTCATATGCAGATGGCATTGAGCTAGTTAAAGCGGTGGAAAACCCGGCAATAAGAGCAATATACATAGACGACTACATGTACATAATCGGAGAGAAAATAGTAGTCATAGATGAGAATACCTGGAAGACAGAAAACGAGCTGGATCTAACCTAACCAAAATCCTCCAAAGATTGATCAATTTTCATCTTTTTTTATCGTCAGGTACTCTCTAACGATGTCGTTAAGTCTTTTCCTCGTTATCGGCTTGGTTATTATGTCCATAGCTCCTGCTTCGAGCATTTCATTTCCCCTTATGGGTGCAAATGCGGTAATGGCAAGAACTTTTGCCTTCGGGTTTTCTTTGAGTATTTGCTTCGTCGCCTCCACACCATCCATAACGGGCATCATAACATCCATAAGAACCAGATCCGGTTTGTACTTCTTATACAATTCAACCGCGGTTCTACCGTTATCTGCCTCAATAACCTCATAATCAGGAAGCATGGAAGCGAGAATCCCCCTTAACAACTCATCATCATCAACAAGAAGTATCTTTGCTTTCATGCAGAATCACCCGTGCATTGAAAGTACTTTAAACTTTTCATTTTGTTAACATTATTAAAATTTTCGTTAATCATTTTAGGAAGGCCCGAATCGACTAACCCGATACAAGCCAGATCTGGAAAACAAAGATTTTCGGATAGCATAGTGGGATAATAAAAAAGATGAATTTAACCTTTTTCAATCTCTCATGATGTCTTTACTTTTTAGTTTGTTTATATTTCCCCCTAAAAATTTTCAGATGCTTTTCAAAAACACCTCGTATCTCCTCAGGAGTCTCGATTACAAAAACACCATCCATTTTCCTTAACCTCTCAACATGCTCAACATCTTCCTTCCTAACCCTAACTCTTAGTAATCTTCCGTTAGGTAGCTTAGTTAACACCTCTCCAACCTTGTAATCAGTAGGCAGGATATAGAGGGGTACATAAGCTTTAAGACCCATCAGGGCTGAGTTTGTGAGGAGGGTGTCCGCTATTCCAAGGGAGATCTTTGCGGTCGTATTTGCTGTTGAGGGGGCAATGATCATAAACTCAAACTTTCCAGTTTGTATCTGACCCGCTAAGAAGGGTGAATTTGCATTTTTTTCCACATAAACCCTTTCGAAAGAATTTTTTAAATCTTCGTAAATTCTATAGAACTTTACTACCTGTTCCCCAGCTCTCGAGAGATATACTCTAATCTCTAGATCCTCATTCTTCTCGTTTATCTCCTTCATTATCGATAGTATCTCCTCAATTCTATCCCCAGCACCGCTAATTCCCCATGCAACCCTCATCATCTCCATAAACTCCGTACGCAGGAAAAGAATTTAAACCTTTACATAGTTATAAAAATATTTTATCTAATAAAAAAATTGCTATCTTTACTGCTTCAACCGAAAAATTTATTAATGATGATGATTATGACAAATATTACTGTAATGATGGTGATGAGGATGGAGAGGTATGTGATAGTTCAGACCCAGCTTTCGGATGAAACCATAAAGAGGCTTAAGGAGGTTACCGGAGAGAACACAGTTAAAGAGGCTCTTGCAAAAGCAATAATGCACTACATCGGGTGTGACAAAGCAAAAACACATGTTGGTGAGATCAAAAAAGCAAAAAGAAGAGGTGGAGGTAGATATCCAGTATATCTCGCCAATCTAATAGCAATGGCAAAATCAGAAGGAAAACTTTGAACCAGAAACGAAAGTATTTTATTAATCACACCTTACTTAATTTGAAATGAAAAAGAATTCATTACTTCTAATTGCAGATAGAGGAGTTGAAAGCCCATTACTTTTACTCGATATTGCTACCTCAATCGCAGATACGGTTATCTGGGTAGCATCCGAGCCTCCAGATCTGATAAATGCTATACTTAGCTCATCACAAGTTGAAGATAGGGTTAGCGTACTATCATTCATCCAGAGCTCCAAGTATAGACATGTAAGTGCAAACAACCTGAGTGAGATAGGGATCCTCATCTCGAAATTAAGTGAGGGGATGGAAGACTTCGTTGTTATAATGAGTGCCATCCCCGAACTGCTTTTGATTCACGGTCTTGAAAAGACATACATGTTTCTCGTAAATGTAATAGGTAAAACAACATCTCAGAACAGAAAATTCTTTGGCTCCCTAATTCACGGAGCTCAAACCGAAAGGGATGAGATAATGATTTCAAGACTCTTCTCGATAATCTTAAGATACAAGAAGTTCCTCGAAAACAACCTGTGGAGGAGGAACCTGATATTCGAAACCCCATTGAAAGGTTTGGACTCGGATGTAGTTGAGTTGTACTTCGATGGAGACAAATTGAGGATGCCCAGACTCATAAAGAACACGATTCTTGAAGAGATGTCAAACGAAAAAGAAATTTAAAAAATAGATACTCAGGAATTAAGACCTCTCTCCGTAAATCACCTCTTTTTCCTGAAGTTTGGTACTCTTTTCTCCACAAACGCTGAGAAACCTTCCTTAGCATCAGGAGACGAGAATGCCAATGCGAATAAATCTCGCTCGTAAGCTATACCGTCCTTCAAACTCATTTTGAATCCTCTGTTCACAGCTTGCTTAACGAGAGCTACAGCGGTAGGTGGTTTCTCTTTTATTTTACTGGCAAGACTTCTAACTTCCTCATCAAGTTTATCCGGAGGCACTATCTTATTCACCAATCCAAGCTCGTAGGCTTCCTTTGCAGATAGCCTATCGCCAGTTAAACACAACTCCATTGCCCTTTTCCATCCTATCAACCTCGCAAGTCTTTGCGTTCCACCCGCTCCGGGTATCACTCCGATGTTTATCTCTGGTTGTCCGAAAAAGGCGTTTTCACTTGCGATGATGATGTCGCAAGCCATAGCCATCTCACAACCACCACCAAGAGCAAAACCATTGATGCAGGCAATAATCGGAACATCCAGATCCTCAAAGCTCTCAAGTGCCTTTCCGAGCCTCTCTATGATCTCTCTCGCGGTAAAGGTATCACTCCGTAGGAACATTTTTATGTCCGCTCCCGCACAGAAGGCTTTGCCCTCTCCCTTTATCACTGCAACTCTGATGTCCTTCTCATTCCTTATTTTTTCAACCATTTTTTCAAGTCCTTCCACAACTTCCTCGTTAATTGCATTCAAAGCATCAGGACGATTTAACCTAACCCAGAGAATTCCATCCTCCTTTTCAAATTCCACCGCAGACATAACCAAAAAAACATTAAGATCGGTAATAAACTTTGCGAAAAATCATTAAAGTTGATGTACAAAGCTGAGTGTACAGATGTTTCAAAACATCATTTCAGCAATTCTTCCACCGCTGAGACGATCTTTGACTTCCTTAACGGTTTTTCAAGAATTTTATCCGTTCCAGCATTAAGTATCTCGTCTCGTTTTCCCTCTGCAAATGCGGTAAGAACTATAATTTTGGAATTCGGATCGATCTCTTTTATCTTTCTTACCGCTTCAATTCCACTCATTCTCGGCATTCGAATGTCCATGATAACGAGATCGGGTCTTTCTTTCTCAAACACGGTTATGGCTTCAACTCCGTCTCGTGCATCGAGATATTTGTGACGATATCCTAAGAATATCTTCAGAATATCTCTTATAGCTTCCTCATCATCCACAATCAGGATTTTCGCCATTTAATCCACCTTTTACTGTTATGATTTTCTCAACCGATAAAACATCCAACCCCACCCACACCAAAACTCACTCACCTGACTTCCATGATTTCGGATAAACACTTCTATCCATTATCACCCGTTCCGTCTCAACCACTATACCGCTCTTTGCTTTCAGCATCGTCTCCGAATCAACAAGAGATTTTCCAATTGCAACGATCTCATTCTTCAGTGTAAAAATTGCTACCGTATCCTTCGGCTTTATTCCATCCTGCAAGTAGCTTACCCCTCTTGCAGACAGATCTGCTCCGTGGCATACAGCAGAGACTGCTGTGTCCTTTATGACAATCTTCTTGAGGTTCGCCACCGCAGTTTCCATAGGTTTTATTACTTCCCTCAGATACTTCTCCTCTCCGTGCTCCTGATAAATCCTAAACGCGTCGTGAAGTTCTTGCAGAGTGTAACAAGAGTTTTCATCAAAAACTCCGGTTCCTACTCTTCTCAACTCCTGCATATGGGCTCCACAACCAATGACCTCTCCTATATCAGTGCACAGCTTCCTTATGTATGTTCCAGCCTCAGTCCTAACCCTGAAGAGGATATCTCTGCCATCAATCTCAATTATTTCCGAGTCATAAATCTCCCTTATCCTGATCCTCTTCCTGACCGCGGATTTTACGGGTGGTCGTTGGTATATTCTTCCCTTGAAAAGATCGAACACAGACCTTACTCTTTTCTCATCAACATCTTTGTGAAGCCTCATTAGTGCAATGTATTCCTTTCCCGAAGTTTGCAAGAACTTAACAAGCTTCGTCGCATTCTCGATTAGAACCGGCAGAACTCCGGTAACTTTCGGATCGAGAGTTCCCGCATGACCTGTCTTATTAACACCAAGAATTTTTCTAACCCAAACTACAACCTCGTGGCTCGTAGGTCCAGAGGGTTTATCAATGCACACTAGACCGTTTCGGATATACTCCCGGATAGGTCTATTGTACGGATAAAACCCGTAGTTCTCATCTGTTTCCGCCTCTTCCTTCTTCAGAAATTTGGTCTTGTTTTTATTTAAATTGCCTAAGCCTCCTTCCATATTTTCCACTCACTAAATTTCCCCATCATTTCCAAACCTAACCATCACCCTTAAAGCTCAGTGCGGAAATAATTATCGAAACAATCTCTTCGGGATGAAACCTGTCCGAATTTATTATCAGATCATAGATGCTCCAATCATCGATATTTATGCTGTAATATTTCATGTATCTTTCCTTTTCAATTTCTTCTCTATTGATTGTCTCCATTTTTGCTACTTCGAACGATTTATTTTCTCTTTTTGCTATTCTACGATACCTCACATCATCTTTTGCAAATATCAGAACCTTTAAGCTTGCATTTTCCACCATCCACCCAGATAACCTTCCTTCAACAACACAGCTTTCACACGAGTCCGCAGTTTGTTTTTGCATTTTATCAATGAGGAGGTCTATCTCCGAATTTGACTCCGCATATCTGCCGAACTCATCAACAGTCATGCCTCTTTCTCTTGCAAGCTTTCTAAACATCTCACCCGCGGAGATCAATGGGATGTTGAGTTTTTGTGAGAGGATTTTTGCAACGGTCGTTGTACCACTACCCGGTGGACCAGATATCGTTATCTTAAGACTCCTCGAACCTCCATCTCCTCCCGCAGTTTCAGACATCGTATCCCATAAACCTCTTTGAGAATTTAAATCCTTATCTTTTATTATCCTTCTCTATCCTTTGATCACCTTCTATTTTATGAAACCTGCCTTTTTACTTATTAAGATCATACCGCTCTTTTTAAGATTTCTTCCAAGCTTTAACTCCGAAAACATCTCTCAGATCCGACGCCAGTCAAGAACATTGTCTACATCCTTGCAAGTTTTCGAATAACCTGCCCAACCGCTATCGAGCAGAGAAGATACCAAAATATCCACCACGGGAAGATTAGAACAGGATCTGCAATATGAATCTCTCCGGAGAAGGGGACAGTTATCATGATGTTCTGGGATTTTGCAAGAGCGTACAACCACATGAATATGGGCAAGGTCACGACCATGGTATAGAACATTGGTTTGAACTGCATACCCATCATTTCACTCTGTAGCTGGTTTATCTCGTTCTTTTGCTCTTCCAGTTGCTTTAATCTGAATTTATTCTCCTGCTTCACAGCTTCCATATACTCTTTGTTGAACTCCATAACCTTCTTCTGGATTTCCTTCAGTCTCCTCGTATCCACCGTAAATTTCTGGATGAGGGTAGAATAAGTCGCTGTTACAATAGCAAGAATGAGGATGACCTGATAGACCGGTAATGCCCGAGCAAGTGGGTCGAGAACCGGTGAGACAAGTCTGGCAAGCTCATCTCTGAACTCGGGACTTATGAATATTCCTATGAAAAACACGATCCCAAGGCTCAAGAAAAATCTTGAGATGAATCTTTTCGGCATTTAATCACCTTTCTCTATTCATTCCCCTCTACTTCCTTCCACTTCTCTCTATTCCTCACCCAGAAATCTTCTCAACATCGGATGCATCTCTGTCATCTGCTCCTTGGCTAAATCCTCGTACAGCCTATAAGCTATGCTAACCGCAAGCAATAGTCCCGTTCCGCTAACATTTCCAACAGTTCCGAGCATATTAGCGATCAGAGTAAGGATTCCTATTGCCGCTCCGCCCAACACAGTAACCTTCGGGATGTATCTATTCAGAACTCTAACGAGAGTTTGGGGATTCTTTCTGAAACCGGGAACCTGCATACCGCTCCTTGCTATCTGATTCGCTACAGTTTTGGCATCCATTCCGCTCGTTTGAACCCAGAAGACCGCGAAGAGGATACCTCCAGCTATCAATATCACCGCATCCACCAGCAAATGCAGGCCTATCGCCCATGTAGGCAGGTCGGCGAAGTACGGGTTTTGCCTCACAAGTGATGGAATCCAATCATATGGGCTTTTTATGGGAGATATGAAGTACATCAAACCGCTTATGGGTTTGGTTCCAACATACTCGCCGAATATCGTTATCCCTTTATTGTAAAGTAGCATACCTATAATCTGGAAGTTGGCCTGCAAAGCTCTGACGAATATCATCGGAAGGACGCTCGCATAGATTAATTTTATCGGAAACTTTCCTCTCGCTCCTCTAACGAGAGAATGCGCCAATGGAATTTCCACTCTCGTTCCTTCCGCATAAACAACCAAGAATATTATGATTATCGTGGTTATTAAAGCCAGCACCCCTCCGTTAATTAGCAGATACCAGAACCCAGAAAGCGTGAGTAGCTGGTCAGCAGGTATATTCTGTGCGATCCATATCCACCTTGGAATTATGCCCGGAGGCATTTCACCAGTTGGAGAAATCCAGTTGAAAAGACCGATTATTATCGACTGGGATATTCCCGCAAGGATGAACAATGAAACACCGCTACCTATACCCCACTTTGACACGACCTCATCCATATACACGATCAGAACTCCACCAACGAATAGCTGAAGGAAGATCAGGAAACTCAAAAATCCCGGAGAAACACCCAGTGAACTCGCTATATCGAGATTCGGTTTTAAGAACCCTCCAACTATCTGGGGTATTGATTCCACCGCAATCATAACAAAAACAAGGAACCTCTGGAAATCCTGATACGCTGCTCTATCCTCTGGATTCGTCAGATCGAGTCTGATTATCCCTGCTCCAACAAGTAGCTGTAGGATGATCGATGCGGTAACGATAGGTCCTATACCAAGGGTTAAAATAGATCCAGTAGCTCCAGCAAAGAAGGCTCTGTATTGCTCGAAAATGTCAATTGAGTCTGGAGATAATCCAAATACTGGTATGCTTGAGAGGAAGAAATATAGAAGCAGAATACCAACAGTCCATGAGAATTTTGATCTGAATGGAACATGCTGTGTTGGTCTTTCCACACTCGGTATTCTTTCAAAATAAGGCTGGAGGGCTCTTAATACCTGATCTACCATTTCTTCCACCTACTCAAAATGCTATTAGCGAAAAGTTGAGCGAAAGGATATAAAAATTCTGTGGAAAACACATTCATACCTCATTCCTCAGAGTTGTTCCACAGTTCCCCCTGCAGACTCGATTTTGTTGACCGCCAAAGGAGTTGCATACTCTACCTTAACATTAATCTTCTTATCGGTGCTTCCTCTACCAAGTAGCTTATAGTACCCAATTCTCGCGAGGTCAACTATGTAGCTATCGCCCTCTTTCACAGCAAGTCCAAGATTTACAAGGTTATCTAAGATACAGTCCAGATCCTGAACATTCAACTCCGGTCTTGATTTCAGGTATTTGTAGGTGTAGTCATCCATCTTCCCCTCAGCTTTCAGAGTCTTTAGTGTCTCAAAAAGGTCTTTTCTCAGCTTATATTCTACTCTGAGGTTGTAAGGTCTTGTAAATCCGTGTTTTCCGATCTCGTACCCTTCTTTTATCGTTCTGAGATACTTGTGTTTCAGAGAACCAGCATTCCCCGAACCACCTCTGTTTCCTCTTCCCCTCCTGTTCTTGTGAGAGCCTCCACCGCAGGTTCTCGTTCCTCTGATCTTTTTAATTCTCTTCTTCGGCATTAAAAATCACCTCATTTTGTAAATCAACTTGTTGATGTTCTCACCCTGATAACCGAGTTCCCCCATCGGATAGTGCCACTTTATATTCTTCAAGCCTCCCCTCGGAGGGTGTAAGCGGAAAACCGGCTTTATGCCGAGATCTGAAATCTTGGCTTTTCCTTCCAAAACCGCTTTTGCAAACTCATCAATACCCATACCCGTTTTTTCTTTAACATAATTTTCATCTAACCTTTTGTTCCCGGGGAGTCTTGCTCTTTTTCTGAGAAGTTCTGCAAGGACCTCAGAACTAATCTCTCCGTAGGCGACATAATCTTTTACCTTCTGCAGCATTCCTCTGAACGAGTCGTTCTCTGGCACTATAACACAATGATACTTTTTATGGAGTCTCAGCATTTCGAGGGTGTCTCTGATCTCCTTATGGATATCATGTCTGCCCCTCAACCTCACCACAGCATAGTACTTCATCTCCCAATCACCTCTTCATGTACATGGTTCTTTTCAGAGCTTCAAAAGTCGCTTTTGCGAAATTGACTGTTGTTCTTGTGTTCCCCTTAGTGAATGTCCACACATCGTTTACTCCTGCAAGCTCAAGAACCTTTCTCGCAACATCTCCTGCAACAATCCCGAGACCCTTGGGACCAGGGATGAGGGTAACCCTCACGCTCCCTGCACTTCCGGTAACCTTAAAGGGTATGGAATGGTTTCCGCCACATCCACACTCCCATGAACCACACCCTCTGTTAACCTTGAATATGTTTAGTTTAGCATTCGTAATGGCTTTCTGAATTGCTGGAGCAACCTGAGATGCTTTTCCAGTTCCAATCCCCACATATCCATCCCGATTTCCTACTATCGCTGTAACCCTGAAATTGGTTCTCCTTCCGCTATCCGTCATTCTCTGAACAAGGGTGATTTCTATAACCTCGTCCTCAAGCTCAGGTAGCAAGACATCGACTATCTCTGGCTCTTTAAGAGGGAGTCCGCTCGCTATCGCCTCATCGATTGTTCTGATTTTCTCCTCTGCTACGAGTTTCCCGAGCCTTGTTCTGGGAACCCACTCCGTTACATTCATTCAACCATCTCCATTATTCTGGATTTTATTTCATCAACATGATCGGGAAGTTCCGACGGTTTAATTCCTCTTTTCTCATACTCACCAAATCCACCAGTCCTCTCGTAGTACTCAGCAATATGCTCTCCTCTAACTCGTGAGTCATCCGGGAATACTTCCTCAGAATGAGGGACATCGAGCCCAGATTCTACCGCTCCTCTGAGCACAGCAAAAACTCTTGAACCCTTTGATGGTGTTTTCAACCCGATATCGAGAACCGCTGACTGGATTCCTTTTTGGAGGGCTTTTTTACCGATTAAGATACCCGTAAGATATGCTGCAGGCGTGTTATTAAGATCTCCTTTATATCCCAGATCTCTGAGCTTGGTAGAATCTATCGATACGAGTACTCTATCACCTTCAGGGGAGTACTCTATAATCTGAGCTATCACCCTCCTGTTCGTTATCCTCACAACAAGTCTCGGCTTCTTGGAAACCAGCAACCTCAATCTTTTTCGATAATTCGTTCTTCCTTCCCTTCTTCTTCTATAAGGAACTCTGTATCGAGGACCCTTAGCCATTTGATCACCTCAACTCTCTTCTTTTATTAGCTTATTCGCAATTATGTACGATTCCAGATGAGCAATACTTCTGAACTCTCCACCCTTTGCCTTTCTATAGAGCATTCTGTATGTTCTTCGTTCTATTTTTCCAGAATCTCTTAGCTCCCTGAGTTTTCTTCTCAATGCTCTTATTCTCATCATCCATCTCTCTTTCTTCGGCATTCTTGCGGTCTTCTTACCTTTTCTTCTACCATGTCCTCTCCTTCTGCCTTTCTTCCTTTGCATTCTTCTCTTCCTTATTCTCGCTCTGCTAACACCCTTAACGGGTTTTCTTCTGATTATTCCTTCCTCGATCAACCCTCTAACGTCCTCCTTCGTCACCGCTTCAGCTATTGTCTCAAGCTCATCAGGATCCATCCACACTGAATTCTCTCCAACCTTCAATATTTCCGCTGCAAGTCTTCTTTGAAGTTTCAAATTCATGCTTTCACCTTTGCACAGGATTTAATATTTTTATACCCCTTTCTTTCGCCTTTTCTTCTATAGCAAGCCTCTTTCTAAGTCCAACCGCTGAAGCGATTCTAATCGCCTGTCTCTTCGGATCGATGCCATCAAGCTCAGCCGGATTCGTCACGAGCACTTCCACGAATCCACTTGGATGAAGACCTCTCACAGCCGATGGTGCTCCAAATCCAACCATTACAGGTTTTTTACCGGCTATTCTTTTCCTCATTTTATTATCCATACCTCTCGGTCTTCTCCAGCTTTTATTCCTTAATCTGAGTTTTTTATGAGCTTCATATCTTCTGAACTCAGGTTTCTTAAGTTTCTGTCTAAATCTAACCTTAAGAAGTCTTTTAGTCTCACCATCAAGCTCTGGCTTCTGATTTTCTGAAACTTTCTCTTCACCCATTTTGCCACCTCATCAAGGTTTTTCCACAATGTAAATTCCATCTTGGAAAATTCTCGTGTCGAGATTTTTTATCCTCGTAGTTTGTTCAAGATTTGCAGCGGTTTGACCACATTCTTCCTTGTCAATTCCAGAAACGATTATATCACTGCCCTCTATCCTAACCTGTGTTCTCCCAACAATTTTTGATCTTCTCGGATGCTTCTCTCCGAGAAAGTTCTCAATAACTACCTCATCTCCTTCAACTCTAAGCTTAACGGGAAAGTGTGCATAAACCACCTTCAGCCTATACTCAAACCCCTCATTCACACCCTTTAGCAAGTTTCTTATATGTGAAGCAAAGGTTCCAACCATCGCTTTCATTCTTGTTTTGTCTTCCTTAGAGTAAACAAGAATCTTTGAATCTTTTTTCTCAATAATAATTCCTCTAAACTTGAGTTTTCTCGTATTTTCGCCTTTTGGACCCTTGGCTGTTATTGTGTATCCCTCAACATCATTACCCTCAACATCCACCTCAACTCCTTCCGGGATTTCTACGACTCTCTCATTTTCCGCCACAGCGACCACCTCAGTAAACATAAGCAAGCAGTACTCCACCCAATCCTTTCTCTATTGCCTCTTTCTGAGACATTACGCCCTTCACAGTTGAGACCACGAGAATTCCAAAATCTTTTCCGGGAAGGAATCGTGATTCGAACTTTTCATATTCTGTATGCTTTACACTCATCCTTGGCCTTATCGCACCACAATCATTGATTCTCTTCATCAGGGTTATCTTGAACGCCCCACCCTGATTATCATCGAGGTACTCGAACTCTCTAATGTAGCCGTAGTCTTTCATAACCTTCAATACATTTCCCACAAGCTTTGACGCGGGTCTTACTATGCAGTACTCATATCCCGCATTCTCCGCATTCTTTATTGCTATCATTGTATTTGAGAGAGTATCACTTAAGCTCATAATCCTTCACCTACCAGTACTTTTTAAATCCAAGCTCTGAAGCTACTTCCCTAAAACACTGCCTGCACAGATAAAGCCCGTACTTTCTGATGAGTCCTGCCTTTCTCCCACATCTTCTGCATTCGTTTGCTCCTCTGCCGAATATCTTTCCGCTTCTCTCCATTTTATTCAACCTCCACACCAAGTTTCTTCAAAAATTCAATTGTCTCCTCTTTGGTGATTACATGATTCTTACCTATCTTCGATCTTGCAACTCTTCTTCTTTTGACCCTATACCCTCTTCTCCTGAGCGAGACATTGACATCCATACCGTAAATTCCAACATCCGGATCGTAATCAACCCCGGGAAGGTCTATGTGCTCATGAATTCCAAATGAGAAGTTGCCGGGGTTGATTTGTCTTCTTCTTAACCTATATTCAACCACACTAAGTGCATTTTTCAAGAATTCCTCAGCCTTTTCCCCTCTGAGTGTTACCTTAGCTCCTATTGCCTCACCTTTCCTGATGCCAAAGTTCTTTATCGTTTTTTCCGCATAAGTTGTTGCGGGTTTTTGATTCGTTAAGTTCTCCAACAACTGAATTGCCTTCTGAAGCCTCTCACCGCTCGTTCCAACACCCATATTTATGACGACTTTGTCAATCAAAAGCTCCCTCATGTCCATTTTTTCACACTCCCAAATCAATTATAGGTTTCTCAGCTTCTTTATCTCCCACAACAAATATATAATCCTCAATTGTCGTGATATCTCTCGTCTCACCTTCTACCGTTACAAGGTTGGGTGCGGAACCTCTAACAACCTTATACTCTTTTATCCTCCCGATTTCTCCTGCATGAGTGCCTCCGATGATCATCACGAGCGCTCCTTCCTCAAATCTTATATGGTTGAGGATTTCCTTCTCCGGTATTTTGAGGACGAGCGTATCTTTTGTTGATATCTCGTTGCTTCCAAGAATGTTAGTTCCATCGAAAAGGTTCAGCTGGATCTTTCCACCCTTGAGAAGTGTCTTGCCGATTACCTTATAGATTTTCTTGTCCGCCTCCTCCGTCTCCTTCGGGATGTATCTACCTCTCTCGTCGAAAACTATCCTGTAGCTCTTCTCAATCTCCGGAATGGTTACTACATCAAACAATCCCACGGGGAACTTGTAGTTCTTAACAACCCTTCCATCCACGAGTATTTTGCCTGCGGAGATGATCCTTCTTGCCTCTCTCCCCGTATCCGCAAGTCCGAGAAAATCTCGAACAAGGATCAGGAGAGGCATTGCTCGTCCATCGTGTGGACCGGGAGATGTCTTTATAACCCACTTATCTGTTTTTCTCGGTATCTTGAGGGTTTTTGGTGCAGATAATCTTTTTTGGTGCATTATATCACCCCTGCTCCTTTAGTTTTTTCTTTCTAACCGAATCCACTTCACCAAGACTCGTTATCATGACATTGGACGGATGAATTGGAACTGAAACCTCCGTTCCATCCATTTTCGTTGTTGTTACTCCCTCCACGAGGATTCTTGCCTTTTTCAGGTCAACCTCCAGAACCTTTCCTTCCGTCCCCGCAAATTCTCCTCTCATAATCTTTACCTTATCTCCCTTTCTTACTCTCAGACTTCTTCTACCGTATTTCTTCCTTAAATCTTTTGAAAGAGTGGCATTAAGCAATCTGTGCTTCTCATGAAGCTTTGATGTCTTATACAGCCACCTTCTCTGTTTTCTTGGTTGTTTTGATTTCGGAACCATAATACAACCTCCCTAAACTATTGCGGATGCTATAGTACCTATCTTGGAGAACCTCTCCGCTGCTTCTCTTGCAACCGCACCCCTTATCTCACTACCCTTCGGATTTCCATTTGGATCTGTTATTACTGCTGCGTTGTCCTCAAACTTAACTCTCGTGCCATCAGGTCTTCTGAACTCTTTTCTCTGCCTCACGATTACCGCATAATGAACCTGCTTTCGGATTTCCGGCGTGCCCTTCTTCACGCTCACCACGACTATATCACCAACCCCTGCAGAGGGATACCTCCTTCTAACTCCCTTATATCCCTTGACCGAGATGATTTCAAGTTCCCTCGCTCCCGTGTTGTCTGCACAAACCAGCCTCGCACCGGTTGGGAGCGGTCTTGGAACCTTAGATTTTCTCGCCCTCATTCCGTCACCTCAGATGATTTTTCAACGATTACAAAGGATTTCGTTTTGCTTAACGGTCTGCATTCAATTATTGTAACCTCATCACCTTCTTTCGCATCTATACAGGGTGGATTGTGAGCGTGAAGCTTGGATATCTTCTTTATGTACCTCTCATATTTTGGTACATACCTCAGCAACTCTCTTACGATTACCGCAGATTTTTTGTAAGTTTTCACCACCCTTCCTCTGAAAACCTGTCCTCTCACCGGAAGTTTTCCATGGAACGGACAGTTCTCATCCTCGCATTCGTTCTCAGGAGGTTTAACATCATAACCTATGTCCCTCATCTAATCACCTTCTTCATCCTTTCTCAACTACCTTTTCAGCCTTTTCGCACCACACACAGCACATTTTCTTCCTTTACTCCTTTTAATGATTAAAAGTCCCTTCTTTATTCTTTCCTCTGGGCGAGCGATGATTAAATCACCACTCAACCTCAACAACTTCCTACGATACCTTATCTTAAACACCCTACCTTTTTTTTGAATCATTTTCATTCCGCTATCCGTCTGAATCGTGATCGTTTTCATAGTTTCATCTATTATCTCTCCAGATAATCCTATCTCCGACTTATTCGGAGATTCAAGTACCTCGCATTCGAGCCCTATAAGTTCATGAGCGATTATCTGATCCAAGCTATTCTCCCTCAAACCTTATATCCCTCCTCACCGAGTGCTAACTTTATTCTGGCAATGTCTTTTTTGATAGCTTTCACCATCCCCGGATTTTCGATAGCTCCACCAGATCTTATCAGTGTTCTAACCCTCAAAAGCTCGTTTTCGAGTTCCAATAGCTTTTTCAGTTTTTCCTCTCTCGACATCTTCCTTATATCGCTCATTTTCATTCAAACCACCTTCACTCAGCCTTAGCTTCCCCTTCCTCAGACTCCTCCTCTTCAGATTTCCCCTCATCTTCCTCTTCGGATTCCTCTGCATCCCCAGACACAGGTTCATCCTCAGAGTCCTTAGACTCATGTACTTCCGTCTCCGCAGGAGTTTCTTTTTCTTCCCTCTCAGCTTCACTCGCCTGTTCCTGTTCATCCTTTGCCAGCACATCCTTTACTTCGAATTCATCCGGAAGCTCCGCATCGGGAGGTATTATCCTCACTTTTACACCGAGAACGCCGAGCTTTTTGATGGCGATGTCGTAGCCAGTTACAACACAGCTATTTGCAGGCTCACCGGTATGAACAATCGTTCCTGCGACAAACTTCTCTGTTCTTGCTCTCTCACCGGTCAGCTTTCCACTGATTTCGATCTCACATCCCTTTGCTCCTGCTTCCATTATTCTGTACAAGAACCTGTATCCAGCCTTTCTGAAATACCAACCCCTCTCAAGGGCTCTTGCAAGCAGTGATGCCATCAACTTGGCATTGAACTCCGGTTTCTTGATTTCGTCAACACTAACCTGCGGATTCTCTATTCCGAATTCTTTGAGTTTTTCCGTGAGTGTTCTGATTCTCCTCCCTCCTTTTCCAATTACAAGCCCGGGTCTTTCAACGAACAGAGTTATCTGTGTACCAAGGGGGGTTCTTGTTATATCCACACCACCAAAGCCCGCGTTCCTTACTTCCTGTGCCATCCATTCCTTCACCCTAAGTTTCCTTACTCTGTCTTCGACAAACTTCCTCTCAACCGCCATTATCGCACCTCTGCAACAAATTCAACTGTCGTGAGAACCTTAAACTTGGGTGTAGCTCTACCATATGCTCTCGGCATATACCTCTTCAGAACTCTACCCTTCTTAGCCTGAGCATGAGTTATGATTAACCTCTCCTTCTCGATACCCTTGTAATCCGCATTCGCTTCCAGATTCCTAATCACCTTTAAGATATTCTTGGCTGCTTTCTGTGGATATCTGCCAGCATACCACTTCTCCAGTCCTCTTTTATGGGAGACTTTTTTCTTGTGGTTTTTAAAGGGTACCGCTCTTTTCATCTCTACTACTTCCTCCAAGTACCTCTTTGCCTGCTCGAGCTTTTTGCCCTTAAGCTCCCTGCAAAGCTCTACCGCATGTTTAAAGCTGATGTCCATCTCATATCCCATTGCTTTGGCGGATTTCGTCACATCCTCTGGTTCATAAGCATAATTAACCCTTGCCATCCTACCACCTACTTGAGTGGAACGAACTTACTACTCCTCGTCGCTCCAACACCCGGACCGCTGTGTTTGATGAATGTTCTTGTCTGAGCGAACTCACCGAGCCTGTGTCCGATCATCTCCGGCTTGACTTCAACCCTGACGAAGTCCTTACCGTTGTGAACCATGATGATCTTCCCGACCATTTCAGGAAGGACCACCATATCTCTGCAATGCGTTTTAACCAAATCCTTCTTCCTCAACTTCCGTAGGAGTTTTTCCTCCTGCTCCGTAAATCCTCTCAATACTTTCCTTCTCTCCCGCGATGGCAATAATTTTGCAAACTGCTCAAGAGTCATATTCTTAAGCTCTTCAAGTGTATATCCCCTATATTTGAAATCTCTCGGTCTAACAACCTTGCTTTTAAGTGCCATAAACATCACCTCTTGGCTCCTGTTCTTCTTGCAGCAATACTACCAACCTTTCTTCCTGGTGGTGCGTTTCTGCTAACCGTCTTTGGCTTTCCTGTATGCTGATGCTTTCCACCACCGAACGGATGGTCTACAGCATTCATCGCTACACCTCTAACTCTGGGCCATTTGGTCGCCTTACTCCTATACCTGTAATACTTCTTACCCGCTTTCACGAATGGCTTGTCCGTTCTTCCCCCTCCAGCAACAACTCCGATCATCGCTCTGCACTCAGGATTGAACCACTTCAAAACACCAGAAGGCATCTGAATAAGCGTTCTCTCTTCCTCGTGAGACACCACTAAGGCGAATGTTCCACTCGCTCTAACAAACTTTCCGCCATCACCCGGATGCGACTCAATGTTGCAGACCGGTGTACCTTCGGGGATGTTCCTCAACTTGGTTATGTTACCGGGTTTTAGCGTGACATTCTCACCAGCTTCAACAATATCCCCCGTGCCGATCCCTTCAACAGCAATTATGTACTTCTCCTCACCACTTGGAAGTTTTACAAGTGCAATAGGAGCATTTCTCGCTGGATCATGTTCGATATCAATCACCCTCGCTTCAACATCACCGTATATATGCTTCAATTTAGCCTTATACCTGTGTGAAGGTGCCCTATAAGTTGGTGTTCCTTTTCCTCTATTTTGAGATATTATTCTTTTACCCATCTAAATCACCTCATCAGAACACACCGAGCCTTGAAAGTACTTCCTCAGCGGAGTAATCACTTTTAAGCTTGATGTAGGCTTTTTTCTCACCTTTTGGAGTGATCAGAGTATTGATTTTCTCAACCTCAACCTCGAATCTCTTCTCTATGTCCCTCTTTATGTCCTCCTTTCTCGCCCTTTTATCGACTATGGCAGTTAAAATGTTCTTCTCAACCTCTGCGGTAGTTTTTTCGGTAACTAGGAAGCACTTTATCAGCATAACCATCCCTCCAATGCCCGTACTCCGGACTTGGTCCAAACGGTCAATCTACCGGGTTTTGTTCCGGGAGCCAAAAGTTCAACATTCAAGTTTCTTGCGTAAACCACATCCACCCCCGGAAGATTTCTCGCAGATCTGTGGAGGGGGCAGTGCTTTCCGGTAATTATGAGGATACTCTTCTTGCTTACATATCTCCTTCCTCTCATTTTTCCTCTTCCCGCACGATACCTCTTCCTCGATTTAGCATACTCCACATCCTCATAAACTCCTATTGCTTTCAAAACCGCTATAACATCTTTTGTTTTCTCTAAATCTTCAAAATCATCGGAAACGATTTTCGGAAGTTCTCCTTCAAACTTATGCGGTCTTTCAGAAACGATTTCCGGATTAATCGTTGCAGAAATTGCAGAACATAGAGCTTTTCTCATCTCCTTCTTATTGATTTTTTCCTTCCATACCTTCTGAACCTTAGGTGGATGTGGTGCTCTGCCCTTTACCGCCTGAGGGACTATTGCTGCCCTTCTTCCGGTTTTAAGTCTCGGCACTCTTGCATACCCATGTCCTGGGCCCCAGTTTTCAGCAGAGTAATCTATTCCCGAAAGGGGGTTCGGTCCGTAAGGCTGTCTTCTCTTACTCTGTATCGCCAACACCGCTTTTTTGATTAGGTCCGGTCTGAATTCTGTCTCAAATACTTTCGGAAGTTCAATTTCTTCCACGACTTCACCTTTTAGATCGCAAACCTTAGCCTTCACAAAAATCACCTGCCCTGCTTGGATGTTGTGCTCACATATATTACATTCACACCCTCAAACACCTTAGATGGAGGTCTCAAGGCATATCTGAACCTAACTAATCTCTTAACACTTCCCGGCACACTTCCAGAAACGAGGACATAATCTCCTCTCAACACACCGTAGTGCACAAATCCGCCATTAGGTGTGATCTCCTCTCCATTCTCACCCATCTTGATTATCCTCTTGTTGAACTCGGTTCTCTGATGGAAGCCCATCTGACCTGCTTGAGGCACGGTTGGTCTAACATGGTGGGGATTCCACGGACCGAGGTTACCTACCCTCCTGTGCTTACTGCTCCTCGCATGCTTAGCATTCAATGTTATTACTCCCCACCTCTTAACAGGGCCCTGAAATCCCTTGCCCTTCGTAATTGAAGTTACATCAATAATAGCCCCCTCTTCAAAGGCCTCAAAAACTCTAATCTCCTCACCAAGTTTTTCTTTTACATAATCAAAAGCGGAGTTTCCTCCTCCAACCTTCTGCTCCATTATGTCCGGGGCTTTCTTTGGAACTCCGGTTATCTTGTAGGGTTGGGTGTAGGTTACAAGTCTGAAATGATCGACCTTGTCGACATCTATGTCATTTATATTCGTGGTCTTCTTCGGTAGATTAATTCTCTTCTCAAGATGCTCATCAAGGTTCTCCGCCCAGACTTCACCAATTATCTTCAAACCATAAGGAGTTCTTGCATAAGCCCTTACTCCCGCAACCCTAAGCGGAGGTGTCTCAAGAACAGTTACGGGAATAACAATCTCCTCTCCGTATGTTGGAGAGTTCCTCCTATCATCAACCATCACAACATGCGTCATGCCAGCCTTATAGCCGGCAAAACCGAGTGGCTTTGCTTCACTGATTTCGGGCCAAGCCCTTATCCTTGGTACGATACTCTTGGCTCTCTTTCTCGGGGAAAATGCCATCGAACCTCTTCTCGGTCTGTGTTCTTTCATTACTTACCACCTTCTTTTTCTAATCCAAATTTTTAATTTAATGCTTTCAACCTAATCTCCAAATTTTTTAATTTACCTCAAACTCTATACCTCAACCTCAGATCTGATGCCATTCATTCTCTATCGAGCTTATTGGAGCATATTTCTTATCGCAAGGGTTGAAATTATCGCTTCTTCCACCCTCACGGTTTCAGTTCCCTGATTCGGTATCGTGTTTATCGATTTTATATTCGGAGGGATCTCAATCCCCAGTTTCTCCGCAATGCTATGAACTCCCTCACCGGGACTTCCGAAGAGGAAAATCTTCCTCTTCAGGAGTTCATCTGTATTATTCCTCACATCCTCTCCGTTCCTCGAGAGTATCACCGCATCTCCACTTAGGAGATTCCTTAGACTCGTTTTTTCAACTCTGAATCCCCAGTAGGACTCAGGTTCACTTTCCTCTACCACCAACGGTTGTCTCGAACAGACCCTGACGGTCACGCGGGCTCCCCTCTCTTTTTTCGCCTTGAGGAGAGCCAGGGCGGGTAGACCAATATCGACCCAGCACGTCCCGTCAGGACCAACTTTTCTTACGACTCCCTCCCTCGACTCACCGATTTTTAAATGTTTCGGGCGATGAGATGGAATGGCAAGAGGAGGTAGTGCTCCAACAAACCTCAATGTTTTTTTGATAGGGAAAAGATGCTTTCGGAGATACTGTGGTGTCTCGAGATACTCTAAAACCTCCTTGATGTAGTCAGTTTCATCTTTCGCCGGGTCTCTGTAGATGTATATCCTCTCAACTCTGTAAATCGCACATGCTCTTGCAATCTGCCATACCTTATACGCCTTGATCTTATTATCCATTTCATTCGAAAGTGTGGAGGAAGGAATGGCAATGGAGAACACAGATTCCATAACGAAAGAAAACCAAACGGGAATATATAATTAATGAGGAGCTCTGCAAGAGGGGATCCCCAGCTGAGCTATGCTTGGTTTGACTGATGGCATAGTTTACAACTACGCTCTGTACCTCTCTCTCCAAATGCTCAGGAACTCTTCCCTACATCGCTCATAGGACATCTCAGATACCTCACGAGTGATCGTGTATTCCTCAAGCAGGTGCGGAAACTTATTATCCTCGTCAGGCATCATCTCCTCAGGAGATATCTTGGAGATGTAAACCAGACTCCTCGCAGAGAGTAACCTAAGTTTTTCATCTACACCTACATTCTTCCTATTGATGAATAGCTCGGTAAGCTGTGTACCCGGATTTTTTACCTCCTCTATTCCGATAATTTCTGATGCTTTGCTTTTCAGATTGATTGTTGTGACATAATCTCTATGGAGCAACTTGTCCAACCTCTCAGGTATTTTTGTGTGGATCGACCCCGCCTCTATTATCACCTTAATCTCCGAATCTTCTCTCTCTACCTCCTCCAGCAACTTCAATATTGCCTCAAGCCTCAACGAATCCCTCAAAACGAACCTTTCTGCATCAGCCTTCGAGAACTTGATTGTTGCTAAAACAAGTTTATCAAAATCACCCGACATAAAAGTCTCCTGATAGTCGATAAAAGCTCCAAAAGCTTTTTTTTCTACATCTCTAATCTTCTCAATTTTCTTATCCTTCACCACCTCATCGAATGTGCCGTTCTGGATTGCAGATTGGATTCTCTGAATCGTTTCGAGATACGGCTCAATCTGAAAAATCTTCTTCCCCATCGTGTGGAGATGCTTGAGCATGTCTGAGAGAAAGTAAGTGTACAGGGGGAAGGATGTGTCAAGTCCCCGAACATACTCCTCGTTACTTAGCCTGTTGTCAAAAAACTGGAATAATCTATCGTTCGGTGGCTCTTCAAGAATTATCACATCCGCGGTGATGGCTTCATCTCTGAAAAGGGGTAAGAATTCAACCCTATGGGATGATAACACCACATTAATCTCCATGCATATCCTCAAGGAAAATTTCGCAACCCAATATTAAACTTTTATGGGTGCAAGGATTGAAACTGAGAAGAATGTTAAATGAACGGACATTCCAACAGACACACCAATCAACCGGAGTAATCTATCAGCCCCGCTTTCGACATCACTTCTCTCCGAAAACAGCCTTATGTATTAACTCCATCACATCCATAACCTTCATCTCGGAATTCAAAGATTTTACTCCGTCGTTCAGCATGTTCATACACAGTGGGCAGGAAACAGCAAGAATTTCTGCGGAAGTTCTTATAGCTTCCTTTGCTCTCTGAACATTGGGCTTCGATCCCGTCCTCATAAAATTACCACTACCCCCTCCACAGCAAAAACTGTTCTCTCTTGTTCTCTGCATTTCGATGATCTCGATATTGTAAATAGCTTTAAGAACTTCCCTTGGCTTCTCATACACACCGTTATACCTCCCGAGAAAACAGGGGTCGTGGTAGGTCACAGAATATGTGACATCGTATTTAAATTTCAGCTCCTCATCCAGTATTGCGGAGTGAACTATGTCTACGGGCGTGTAAACTTGAAGTGAGGAGTAGTAATTCTTAAAAGCATTGTAGCAGTGAGGGGAGGTTGTTATAATCTTCCTAATTCCGTTTTCCCTGAGGAACTTTGTATTCTCCTCCTTCAGCAATTCGAATAACCCCTCTTCACCCATAGCATACACATCGTTCCCACAACATCCTTCCGATTCACTAATCCCGTAGTTGATCCCGATCTCATTAAATATGTCCGCAACTTTCTCCACAACCATTCTACTTCTCGGATCAACGGAGTTGAAGCAACCGATAAACCAAAAATACTCAACCCCATCCGAAATATCCGGAATCCCTTTTTCAACCTTAAGCTTCCTCAACCAAGACTTTCTCTCCTGAGACGGTACTCCGAAGGGGTTTCTGAATTTCTGGATTGAAATGAAGATGTCCCGCACCTCTGGAGGAGTTCTACCACTTTCCACGAGTTTTCTTCTTGAATCCACTATCACATCCGTTAAAGGGATTTCCCTCGGACATCTCGTTTGACATGCAAAGCAAGTGGTACAATCCCAAATAGAGCTATCAAAATCCTTACCGTCTAGAACAAAATCCATAACTATCTTCCTCAGATTGAAAGATGACTTTGACACACAACTTGCAGAACAGGTTCCACACTGCAAGCATGCGGTGAGTGTTTTCACCACAGCGTTCATCGTTCCCACCCTTTCCATCGTTTCCATCATTTCCGTCACCGCTCCTGTTATCGGCTTTGTCATGATCACACCACAGGGTTCACATCAGTCACACATGGTTTTACAGGGGTTTTACACTGATGACACATACCATCCCCTTGTCTTCCCAAGTTTATTTAAACCTTTTACTTTTAGTTTTTTGATTGAACTCCGATTTCCAAGCCAGATCGGGTTCAACCGAACAGCCTCTGTACACCGCATGAGTTCACCCAATACAAACCCCTCAACCATCCAACCCCAAACTCGAACCCAACACCAATAAAAATTAAAACACAGCCCACAATTTATAATCGGATGAGGAAATGCCCTGTATGTGGAAGGGACACGAAGTTTGAGATCTGTGCTGAATGCTATATCGAGAGAAAGGAGATCGTAAGCTTCCACCCGTATGTGGAGATAAGGCACTGTCCAAAATGTGGTAGATTTTTTGATGAAAAGTGGAAGGATATCGAGGAGATCTCCGCAATATACTCCTCCTCGATAAAACAGATATATCACGATCCCCTTTATGAGATCGAATCTGTTGAGATCATCCAAACAGGTATGAACAACGCTATTCTTAAGATTAATGGCAAAATACTTGGGGAAACCGTAACAAAAGAGATTCCATTCGAGATCAGAAGAAGAAACGAGGTTTGCGAAAGATGTAGTAGATTCTACGGAGGTTATTTCGAATCCATAATCCAGATAAGAGCAGATGGAAGAAATATTGAAAGTTACGAACTTGAAAGAGCTAAGAAGATAGTCAACGAGGAGGTGTCAAGAGAGAAGGACAATCCAACAGCATTCGTTTCAAAAATAGAGAAGAGAAAAGAGGGTATCGATTTCTATATCGGGGATCGAAACCTTGCCAAAAAAATTTCCAGAAAAATTGCTGAGGAGCTTGGAGGGACTATCAAAGAGAGTAAAAAGATCTCAGGAAGAAAGGATGGGAGAGATATTTACAGAACCACCTACTCCATCAGATTCAAGGCATACAGAGAAGGAGATGTTGTAAAGGATGATGACAGGATTTTGGTCGTAACCAATCCCGCAAAAGACAAGGCGATCGACTCGAGAGGAAGAACGCACAGGCTGAGAAACCCCGTTGTTATAAAAAGGAGGGAGGATGTCGAGTGGAGTGTGGTCGTTAACGCAGATGAGGATGTGGTTGAGGTTCTAAGACCCTACGATCAGGCGATAGTTCAGGCAAGAAACCCTTCCAACCTAAGAATAGGTGAAAAAGTGATGTACATTGAGGATGGACGGGAGATACATGTATTCCCGAGTTTGGAAGAATAAATGTAGAAGTAAGATAAATGGGATAATGGATAGAGGATATGGATATGAACAGAAATGTGAGGTTTCCCGCGATTAAAGTTAAAAAAGAGGGGGCGGAAGAGGTAAGAAAATTTCTTGAATCTAGAGGAGTAAAGGATAGGAAGAGGCTAATCAGCGTTGACGGAGATCATGTAATAATTCCAATCAAAGAAGAGTATGCTGATAGAGACCTACTCGAGCTATCTAAACTTAGGATGGATTTCGAGATCGTATCTCAGGACAAGCCAGTGTTCGCAAGGGAGAGAAATCTCAAAGATGTTCTGAAAGAGGTTATACCTACACACCTTCAAAAGTTTGTACCGAAATCGTACAAGATCATAGGCGATATAATCCTCGTAAAAATCCCAAGCGAGTTGGATGATTTTGAATCACAAATAGGAAAAGCAATAATTAAGTTGCATCCGAATTGCAGATCCGTGTGGAGAGACTTCGGGAAAGAGGGTGAGCTTAGAAAACCAAACTTACGATTTCTTGCGGGAGATAAGAGCCACACAGAAACGATTAAGCTCGAGAACGGTTGTTTGTTCAAGCTTGATGTGAAAAAGGTGATGTACAGCACTGGAAATCAGCATGAGAAGATGAGAATTGCAAAATTAATTGATGATGAGGTTGTTGTAGATATGTTTGCCGGGATAGGGTACTTCTCAATTCCGATCTCAGTTCATTCAAATGCAAGGAGAATATACTCGATAGAGATAAATCCTGACTCCTACTTCTACCTGCTGGAAAACATAAAGCTGAATAAAGCGGAAAATATAGTACCCATACTCGGAGATTCGATGTACATCACTCCTGAAAGAGTTGCTGATAGAGTCATAATGGGACACATCTTTTCCCATGAGTTCATAGAGGTAGGCATGAAGGCGATCAGAGAGGACGGGTACATACACTACCACGAGTCCGTTCCACTTGCGATCAGAGAGAGGCCCATAAAAAGGCTCGTGACTACTGCGGAAAAACTCGGGAAGAAAGTTGAAATACTCGAATACAGAAAGGTAAAAAACTACTCCCCCGGCGTTATTCATGCAGTAGTTGATGCATATGTCCATTAGCATGCAGATGAACTTTTCTAAAACACAAAATTTCAAAAAATTTCAAAGTCATACACGATCGATGAACGATATCTCCCGATAGAGTTCATCAATCGCTGATTCAAAATCGAGTTCTCCCCGCTCTATCCTGTCCATCTTATCTTCCATAGCTCTCGTCCTCTCCTCGGATATAAATGTTCGAAAATTGGATAGAAAATTGAATACGGAAATCCCTAATCTCGTAGGGAATACCCTACCACCCCTTTCCCTTACATAGCCCCTAATGAATAACTTCTCGATTATTCCCGCATATGTCGATGGTCTCCCTATACCCCTCTCCTTCATCATTTGGATGATGTCCGATTGAGACAGTAGATCTCTCTCCGGTACCCTGATGAGTTTTGCCTTAACCTTATGTCTTCCCTCGGGTAACCTTCTCCTTACCACTTCACTCCCATACAATTCGTACGCTCTACCTTCCACACCCACCGTTCTCTCAGCATCGATATACTTACCGTCAAAAGTGATACGATATTTTGCAACCTCCACAACATAGTTTCTGCACTGACTCGCCATAAATCTCCTGAATATTAGATCATAAACCGCAAGATGCTTTTTATCCAGTTTTATCTGAAGTATTCCTTCATATATCAGCCTCTGCAAGGTTGTTTTATCAAAGGGTCTTGTAGGTCTGATGCATTCGTGTGCACCTTCCTGCATCCACCCTCTGGCAGCGAAATCACCTCCAAGATACTCCTTAGCCACCTTCAGCCCAACAGCACTAACTCTTGTAGAATCCGTTCTGTGGTAGGTTATCAAACCGCTCTCGAACAAATGTTGGGCTATTTCCATACATTGCTTTGTTCCAAGCTTCAGCACCCTATTCGCATCACTCAACAGAGTATCGGTGGTGTAAGGTGGCAATGGTGTTCTTTCTACCTTTTTCTCCTCTATTAGGTGTATCTCAACATCAAATTCGCTTTTATCATGTTCCAATGCTAAATCCATCTCCTCAACTATTGCGATGATCTTTTTCCTTCTGTGCTGTCTTGCCCTCTCTATGATCCATCCGAGCACGGGAGTTTGAGCCCTTCCAGCAGACAAATGTTTATTTCCGAACTCTCTCCATAACTTCTGGCTTAAAACGAATCCAATCCACCTATCTTCAATTCTCCTTGCCATCTGTGCCTTAACCAAATTCTCATCAATTTCTCTTAAATTCTCCAAGGCTGTAACAAACGCTTTTTTAGTTATCTCATGAAACTCAGCTCTTTTTACATTTCCACACCCTTTTAAAAGATTTTTCAGATCCCATGCAATTTTTTCTCCCTCACTATCAGGATCCGTTGCGATAATGATGTTACCAGTCTCTTTTGCAAGTTTTCTAAGAGCACCAATAATTTTTGCTGAATCTATAATCTCAGAACCGCATTTTGGACACGCATCTACAGGAAATGTCACCTGATTACCACAACTCACACATCTTTTGATTGAGGAGTAAACTGGCACAAACCCTAACGATCGTGATTTTGACTCATGAAGCCTAAGCCCGTCGCTATGCTTATTGAACTCGAGCTCAACTCCGTGAAATCCACGATTCGTTATTAGATCTGTTACATGCCCCATACAAGCGGATACAAGCAGAACATAGCTGGATGTTGCGGTTTCGTAAACAACCATGTTGTCAACAACTCTAACTCCCGGCTTACCGAAGAACCTTGAGATTTGTTTCGCCTTGGTTGGGCTCTCAACAATCAGTAACGCGGGCCTTATAAGCTCAATTTCATTCCTTTTTCTGTAAGTATCCCTGCTATCGTCAATCTCCCTGTTCAATACTTCGAAATCAATATTCTCCAGATCTTTTTCCTCAAATTCGATATCATAGTATCTCGCTCTCTTTATAAAGGCATTCATCACATTCCTGTCATCCTCGAGAAGGAAGCTAACACCCTTTGTTATGCCTCCCGAAAAAAGTCTTGATGTTCTTCCGGATCCTTGAATATATGTTCTCACATCAGGGAACACTATTTCCTCCCCTTCAACTGCAAAATCAAAAAACCCATGTACTTTCGCATGTCTTATCTCCCTCAGTAGCAGAAAAATCTTTTCTCTTAAATTATCCGTATTTCTCTCAAATTTTTCGATTTCAGAGGTTATTTCAGGTTCTTCTAGCTTCAGCCAATCTCTAAGACCCGTACTCAGCCTGTACAGTATTGATCTCAAAAGAGAGATGCTCATGTTATGGATGCTGATTTTGAATGCTGGAGCCCCGTAAAAAACAACGAATCTGATCCTCTCCGGGAGATCTACTCCCCTAACAAGCGTGCCATAATAATGGGATGTGCCGATTAGAAAATCAATTTCTCCTTTCTTGAATTTCTCGAAGTTCCTTTCTTTTTTTCGTCCTTTCTCCACCAGCCCAATCCTGAACTCCTTCTTCAAATTCTCATAAATTCTTTCAGCTTCTTCCGTAGATTTTGTGTAGATTACACCTCCTCTCCCCATTCTCTCAAGCAACTCTCTTAAAACTTCAACCTTCTTGGAATTGATGGCGATATCCTCAACATTTCGAATGGTGGGGGACTCCGCGATATCAAAATTCAGAAGCTTCCTGAAGAGGTTTATGTTCCTCCCCAAGCTACCTGTAGCAGTGGAGACCATCAAGCAACCCCTTGCATCACCCTTCCAGCCTCCATCATACCGAAATCCCAAAAGATTGAGAATCCTGCTCACATTTTTCGAGTTTTTAAGCACAGAATCTACATCATCAACGAAAATAAAATCAAAATTTCCTTTGATTCTACTAAAGTGCTTTATCAAGAATTGAGAGGTTGTGATCAAAATACTCGATTTATTGAGGGCTTCAAAAAACCTCTCCCTCTCCCTCTTGGTCAAACCAGAGTGATAGTACGAGATTGCAATCCCGTCTCCAATTCCGATTCCAACTTCAACCTCTCCTCCCTCCACTTGATTCAGTAGAAGTCTTATCCCTGCTACCGAAGCGTACTCCTTTAATCTCTCAACAACTTGGGTAACGAGAAGTGTTGTTGGTAGCAGAACATAGCACCTCCTCGACTCGCGAGCAAGAAAAAGAGACATGACTATACCAAATGTTGTTTTACCAACCCCCGTTGGAGCGATAGCAGAGAAGCTCTCTCCGTTAAAAACCCTCCTCGCCCACATCACCTGTATTTCTCTGGGCTTCCCAACCACCTTCCTGAAAAAATCAAGGAACTGCTCTAGTACGGTGTCAGACCGATGCTGACAAAGTGGCTTACCCTCCCTTCTGCACAACCCGTTCAACAGCTCCTCAAAGCTCAAATCCTTTCCACACACCGGGCACAGTTCCGAATAAACTACCTCCGCCATCCCCATTGCTCTTAAAAAATCTTCCAAAAATGATTAAAAAATTGTTGTTTAAGTGCGTCAGAGGTCTGAGCTGAAGGGTAAGGTCAAAAGGGTTAAATGCTGAACGGGTTAATGACTAAACCATGTTGAGGGTTATTGTTTTTCCTAACTCCACATCCTCATCCGTTAAACTAATGGTTCGTGACAGATTGCCGGCGATAATCGTGTATGGGGATACCTTCACCGGGTACTTCGTATCCTGAGCGTATGGGACAGTAAACTCATAAGTCCCATTTTCAACCTTGGCTGTTTGGAAGTAAACAAATGTTCTGTTCTGGTTCGTGGTTACATTCGCCTTCAGCACAACCTTCTTAACATCCTCAGCAACCCTTCCAGTTATTTTCGCTCCCCTCACATATTCAAAAACCTTAACATATCCCGTCGATTTTACCGGAACAAAATCTCCTTTCGCGTAGGCTGAATCGTATATGTAGCGGTAGAGCATCTCGAGTGTCAACCTTTTTTCAGACTCAAATCCACTTTCGTAAACCATTCTGTAGTTTTTCAAGCTCCTACCATCCATTATGTGAAGTTTTGCCTCCATTGTTCTGTAGTAGTTCTCACTCGGCACATTTATCCTAAGAATCACATTCGCATCCTTGGGAATCCTTATTTCCGACATAGCTATGCCAAGCTGACCCTGAGGAGTTATGTAAACATATCCCGGACCGATGTAGTACATCCTTCCCGCTTTTTCGAGAGTCCCCTCCGCCCATGTTGCCATCGCATAGAATTTGCCCGTAGCCATCTCGACATCGGTGATAACATACCTGACCCCAAGCTTTTCAGCGATTTCATTTGCCTTCGACTCGTTGAACGCTGTAAAGAATGAGGATGCCCCCGGAACATCCCTGTACTTATTCCCTATGCCCTGCTGGAAAGGATTGGCATTGGGTATGCGGTGGGCTATCGATGTTATCCAGTGACCGTAGTCCCACCAGCTCATAACACTGTATGTGTCCTCTGGATACGCGTATGGTTTGTTATCCGAGGGTGGAGAGTACAACTTGTAGTAGAACTCCTCATAAAATTCCTTATTGGGTGTGTTATCCCTCATCCAGACCAATGTGTCATACCACTGCTTGTTTATTCCGCCAGCGGAGTACTTGGACTGTATGTTCGCATCTGCAAGCGTAGGATATATGGCTGTTGCAATTGGCAGCAGCAACAGAACAATCGAAACAACCGCAACACTGCTAAAGCCCTTCACTTTGAGTCTATCCACCTCAAGCTTTTCAAAAGAGTTTGGAAAATTGAACAGTACATCTACAATAACCGGAAGCAGTATTACAAGGCTTAGAACATGAGCGGAGCTGGGTACATAGTACTGCTCCACAGTAAGGTAGTAGTGCACAAGCACAGACAACGCTACGAGCCACAGGGTTATATGTATATACATCCTCGTCATCGCCCTCCTATTTATGAAACCAAAGTAAATCCTGAGTATCGCTGAAACCATAACTCCCGCAAATATGGCTGATACCGCTCCAAAGTAATATGCAAATCTATTTTGCCCAGCTAAGGCGATGAGCATCGCAAATCCCCAAACCAATGTCAGCAAATACAGGCTTTTTCGCTCTTTGAGCAAAAGGTATGCTGTGTAAAGCATACCTGGCATCGCGAAGAAAAATGCCATGCTGAAGTGTCTCCAAGCAGGTGAAAGACTGAATTCCCCATTCTCATTGAAAAACGGCTGAACTTCAGCTATTGTTAAAGCTCCACCCTTCGGTTGAACTACCCTCGTGATATACTGGATATTGCTCATGAAGTCAGGGGAGGTTAATGAAACGAGCCCCATAACAATACCCGCAGAAAGGATGATCGTTATCGGAAACGCATACCTTTCCATGCGTCCAAGCTTTGAGTAGTATCCTTTCCTCTGCAGAATCTCAATCAGATAGAACATCGAGACAACAACCAAGGAGCCTACAAGCACGAGTGCCTGAAACGGAGAGTAGTACTGGGTATTAAACTTCGGATAAACGAATGAGAACGGAAGATACACGATCGTGCCTACTACAAACATTATACCAGACACAACAACCAAGTTATCTGTTTCCCAGCCCGTCCACTGCTTAATCAGGAAAAACAGGAATACGAAGAAGAGGATGATTAAAGCGATCACAAATCCCGGAGACCAAGTGTTCAGATACATTCCAAGAGAGATGCCAGTGAGAATGGCAAGCAAAAGGTTGTATTTGTTCCGTATATTCTCCTGGTAGTCTTTTCCGTACCACTTGGAGAATGTTGTGGAGAACAGAGAGAGAGTCATTAGCATCCAGAATACCTCCCAGATGTGATGGTCATTGAAGCTCAGCACGCTTCTGTGCAATAGCTGTCCGGGGATGACCACTATGAGTGTCGCAGAGATTAACGCAGGTATCTTTCCAAAAACACTTCTCGTGAAAAGGTAGGTTGGGAAAATTAGAAGGATGCCACCTACAGCGGGGATGAAGGATATTACTGTTTTTATGGATGCTGGATCGTTTGCAGATGCAAGCTTGGAGACGAAATACCCCAGATACACCAAGAAGGGCCCGAAGTGTATGTATGTGCCGTGAGGATAGTGTGTGAAGGCATCAAACCAAATCCTGTTCGGAAAGTTTTTGTGAAGAGAATCGATCAACCTGAAGTAATACCATGGATCGTTACCGCTCAACCTCGCTCCATCCATCCACGGTACAAACACGGACTCCCACGGATTGATTACCCTTATGTAAATTCCAATTATTACCGGAATAATAAGCAGGATTATGTGCCATTTTTCCCAATTTTGCAAACTAAGTAATCTTGAGGACATTGGACTTAGGACATGCGGATGAGATTTAAATTTTTTGTTAATTGCCAACGGATTTCATATCGTTGAAGACAACATCAATTATTAGCTACACCACCAAAACTTAATACCGGGTGCTGAAATACCGATCCATCAAAAAGCAAAAGTTGAAAACGATAAGTAGTAACCTTATACATCCAAAAGCAAAATCAGCCCAGATCCGCAAAACCCATAAAACAATAATGTTAAAACAAGTTAAAAATCGAATAGGGCGAGAAAGCAATATAATCCAACTAGATATCGGAGTCAACATTCACCTCCGTCAACCAACCCCAAAAACCAACTTCCGAGACCCAACAAAAATGAGAGGAACAGAAAATGAGGAGAAGAAAGATTGCGATTATTGGACTCAGGGGAATACCGGGGAAGTACGGTGGTACCGAGACATTCATAGAGGAGTTAACCGATAGGCTCAAAAGCAAGTATTCTTTCTATGTCATGCACGAGGACTCCAGGTTCTACGAGGACTCGTTCAACGATATTGTCAGAGTTCATACACCGTCCATAGAAAGCAAAAGCACGAGCATACCAACGATCAACGATCTGATATCCACCGTATACATGGTAGGGAAGCACAAGGACATAGACACATACCTTCTACTCGGACCTGATAGCTCCGTAGCAGGAATAATAGCAAAATTAGCCGGTAAAAGAATTATTATAAACCCAGATGGTATAGAATGGAGGAGACTTCTGAAAAGGAGCTTTTTTACACCGCTCTACCTATTTCCGGTATACTTCTTGACGCTGATATACATGTATCTGATGGAGTTTCTATCATGCAGGATTTCAGATACCGTGGTTGCGGATTCGAAGGGAATCATGGAGCATTTAAAAAGGCACAAACCCAAAAAAGCGGTGTACATTGCGTATGGAGCAAGAAAACTTATCCGCAAATCTCCAAGGAGGGGTGAGGTCCTGAAAAAATACGAGCTCGAACCAAACGGTTACTACCTAACCGTTGCGAGAATAGTTGCAGAAAACAATATCCACCTCGAAGTTGAAGGGTTCAGAATGTCCAACTCGAACAAAAAGCTCGTGATCGTAGGGAACTTCAATCCGAGGGACAGCTACAACAAGTATTTGATTAGAGTAAAGGGAGATAGAGAAGACATACTATTCCTAAGTCCGATATACGATAGAGAAGAGTTAGGGGTACTGAGGGAGAACTGCTTTGCGTACATTCACGCTTATGAAGTAGGTGGAACCAACCCATCATTGCTCGAGCAAATGCTGTTCAAAAAACCCATCTTAGCATATGATGTGCCATTCCACAGAGAGGTGCTGGAAGAAGGAGGAATTTACTTCAGAGATGCAGATGATTTGGCTAAGAAAATCAATATGCTCGAAAGAGGGGAGTTCGATCTAAGGAATATGAAGAAAGTGCAGATAAAGAGGATTAAAAGACAATACAACTGGAGAAAGGTTGCTAAGGAGTACGATAGGCTATTCGAAATTGAGGTGAATTACTAAGAGTTGCCTACCAAGCCTTAAGTACTATCTCTCCCGTAACAACTTTAAGAATCCTTTTAGGTATGGTATCGGTCCGAGCTTGTTTTTTCCAGTAATCCAGTCCGCAGAATAGGTTATGAAATAATGCATCAGCAACGGTACCAAAAGCATTTTTTGGGTGGCACTTCCGTGTCGCAGTATGGTTCTTATGACATTGCGGGTACAAAACTCCGATGTAAATCCAGAAGTCTCCTTGTTTTTTCTTGTTGAGACACTTTTACCGTGATACACCACCGCTGAAGGGACATACTTAGCCCTCCATCCGTTCACATAAGCCCTCCATGAAAGCTCCGCATCTTCATAACACAAAAAGTAATCCTCATCAAACAAACCTATACTCCTCAACATTTCCGTCCTGTATAGAACCGTAGCAGCCATGAATCCGACTACATTCGTCTCCGAATCATACTGCCCTCTGTCCACCTCTCCCTCTCCTCTATCAACAATTCTTCCCAGTTTGAACACATGTCCGGTTGAATCGATAATATTAGGGTTCTCCTTCCTCAAAATCTTAGGTCCAACGATACCCACCTTCATATCCTTCTCAGCAAACTCAACCAAGTAACCCAAGAAATTTCGCTCAACGACCACATCGTTGTTGAGAAGGAGAATATACCTCGGTTCAAAAACACTCATAGCGAATCTAATGGCGATGTTGTTGCCGGAAGCAAATCCATAATTAGCCATGTTTTTTATCAGTATAAGCCTTCGATTCGACTCATATTTTTCATAAAGGTTCAGATTAAAAGCCCCCTTTCTGGCTTTGTCTTCATCCAACTCAAAAACTTTGATAGGTTTGTTATCATCAACATACTCAAAAAACATCGAATTTACCTTGAGGTCTCCATTGCAATACTCCAATATTCTCTGTATTGAATCATCTTCTGAGTTGTTATCGACAACAATTACATCGTAACTCGGGTAAGTTATTCGGTAAAGCGACTCTAAACACTCTATTGTATCTCTCCAACCATTCCAGTTCAAGATTACTATTGGTACTCTCGGGAATTCCATATCTGTAGTGGGTTTGATTAGAATTTATACTTTCTTGAAATTTTAGAAATTGTAAGGGTACAGATGTTTTCAAACACTATTGCTTTATGTTTGCGTTTATCAAGATTTTAAACTATTCTTAACTATTCTACCCTCTGATCAAGTTTAAGATTGTTCTAAAATATAGTGATCCATCAGCTATGTTTCTCAAAGACATGTTTCTGAACATATAGTAACATAATTCCGTAGCAAAAAGAAGTTTTTGTAAAACAAAAGGGTAAAAAGTATACCAATTTCCGCAAGTTGTGTTTACATGCTGGTAATTTTTTTTATGCTTTTTAAGTAGTTTTCTCAGACTTTTGAAATAATCTGTAGGAATAGGATCACCTGTGGACCTATGATGGATTTTCAATGGGAGTACATACACATTAAAACCTAATTTTTTCACACTTAGTGCGTAATCTACAGCATACAAATGCCATGTGTCGATATTCTCTTCATCAAATTGAAGCATATCAAAAACACGCTTAGGTATGACAAATAAACACTCATCAAGTGTTTGAACTTTTTCTGGATTGTGAATTTTGATGTTACCGGCAAATTTTGGTGGAATCCCATGAACGATATTGCTAATAATCCGTCTACTCTCTATAAACCCCCTAATATCTCTCTTCCCAGCAACACCCGCAATTCCAACATCGGGAAGAGAGTTCAACATGTTTACCGCATCTTTCAACCATGTGTTCGAGCTAAATCTCACATCTTGATGAACGAACATAATATATTTCCCCTTAGCTTTTTTCCCACCATAATTCAACGCTTTAGTTGCTGATTTAAATTTATTATCGGTATTATCAATAAGAATGAGCTCGTAACGAGCAGTTTGATTCTCTAAGCTTCTTAAGAGCCATTCATTCAGTATTTTCTTGTTGTTGTATACACATATGATTGAGATCATTGCATGCACCCCATTAACCTCATTAATTTAATATTAATATTATTTATTCTCCAATTGAATTAAACTAAAAAATTTTTCATGTTCATTTGATGTCTTATAACAACCCATCTCATGAAACAACATTTTTCCAAGTACTTTACTTAATCTAGATACCCATCGCCATTATCAAATTGCATAACACATTTCTTTGCATCTCTTATAACTGAATCCATGTTGAGATACTTCCATCTACCAAACCTCCCCACTAACTTAATCCCAATTTTATCTAAGTAATTATATAATATACCTACATTTTTATCATAATTTAGATCATGAAGGACATAAGCATAATCGAACCTCCAAGCTATTGTAAAAATAACTTCATTTTTGTTGATAATTCTAAGTTTATCCAAATCCTCTACAGTCCTCTCAATAATTTCTTTATCATTCATTTTACTTATTTCATCTCCGTCATGATATGTAATTTCTGCTAAAACAGAAGATTTACCTTTAGAAGCCACATAAGGAGAATAATTCGAGGGAAAACTAACCCTGTGTGTCAAAATATCTTTGTCTGGGATGTAAAGCCAAGAAAAATCATTAATTTTTGGTTGGTCAATCCCAATTCCAACTGTAATGAGAGAATTGAACTTAAGGTTACGTACACTACTAACTACTTCTTTAGGAGTATTGTCTAAGGCACTAACTAACTCTTGGAGTGGAATCGTAGAAATCAGCCTATCAAACTCAAACTCCTTCTTTCCACATGAAACGATCCATTTATTATCCTCTCTTATAATCTTCTCGACTTTAAAATCAGTAACAATCCTATGTTTTATTGGCCTTTCAAAAGCTCTCGCCAAACTTTGTATCCCACCAAATTTTGGGTAATAAAAATATAGCTGATGCGTGTATCCTTCTGTTGGGATTCCAAGAGAAGATTTTACTATATCTTCTATTGGGGGATTCGGAATTCTTTCAACCCATACTGTGCTAATTTTTTCGAGTGGATACTTCCAAATCTTCTCATTATAGGGAATTAGATACTTTTCAGCAATCCCCTTGCCAAATGTATAATAAAACCACTCTTTCATAGTAGTCGGTGGCTTTAGTTCGCCCCTCTCCTTCGCAATCAGGTTTTGAATAAAATAATACAAGCACTCAAAGTTATCTTTCTTGGGTAAATCTACCAAACCATTCTCAAAGGGATATTTCACATAACGCCCTTTATAAAGGATTTTTGTATTTCTACGATTTTTAACAACATTATCGCCAAGCAGAGAAACCATAAAGTTTAGAATCTTTTCATCTTTTGAAAAAATTATATGAGAGCCTCCAACATCAAAAGTAAAACCATTAACAACTACAGACTTAAGCAATCCCGAAGTTTCTTCATTTTTCTCTAAAATTAAAAAATCATATTCTTTTTGATTTAGAAAATAACCTAAGGAAACCCGTTAAATCGCCACCTAAGATGCCAATTTTCATTACATTTTCCCCCATCATCCTATTTATTATATCCTTTAAGAAGTATTTGGTTAAACTGTCGGGCTGCTTCTTCCCAAGATCGTTTTTGAAGACTGTTCATAGCATTCTCAGCAATTTTTAATCGTTCTTCAGGATGTTCTATATACCACATTACTTTTTTAACAAAATCCTGAGGATAGCTATTCACCAAAATAGCACAGCTTGAGTTAAAGAAACTACCAAAACTACCCTCATATACTTCAATCACAGGACATCCACATGCCATCATTTCCAAAGGCACTAGGGAGATATTAGTATAAGAGAATACCACACCAAAGTCACTTTTCTGATATAATTTTCTTAGCTCATCTTTAGGGGGTTTTCCTAAATTTTTATATGGAACGGATATCGGATATTTTATTCTCCTATTATTGCCAAAAAACAGGACCTCGACTTCATAGCCCTTACTTTTTGCCACTTTGTAAAGTTCTTCCAAACTCATCAATAGGAGAATCGGTCCTCTTTTTTCAGCATTTTTTAGGTAAACGGTAATTTTGATATTCCTTTTTCTCGTAAATTTCTGTTTCCAGTTATTCTCTGCCCAGTACTCCTTGGGTTCAAAAGGAAAAACGATCTCATCTACCGGAACTCTAAATTTTTCTTCTATTTGATTTTTATTCCAAGGACCTAATGAGACCATATGGTAGTTCATCCTATACGTGTTCTCTACAAATATACTAATATCTCCCTTGGGATAAAAGTCGGGTTCATAATCCTGTATAAAATAAGCTTTATACTTAACATTATCCATATTCCAAAGGTAATATGCTGAAACCCAGTATGTTGCAACCCCAACGTCGTAATTTAGCTCAGTTAACCCTTCAGGTCCAAGAATCTCTCCTTTATAGCTCTCTAAATTATGTTTAGCGTTGGATACCATTTCAGATATTTTTTGAGGTAAATATGATATATAGAAAACTTCATGGCCAAAGTCAGATAAATATGTTCCTAATCTCAGTATTGAGGTATGTCCTCCACTATATCTCGGCATTCCAGGTATTATAAACGCAATTGATAGTTTTTTCTTTTTACGTCTCGGAGTTACCTGATTAAATCTTTTCTTATTTTCATCAGAAAGATCAACTTTTCTTAGAATCTCATAACTCTTGATATTTGTTTTTAATCTATGCATCTGGAGATAATCATCAATAATATTTCTTAGTTTATTCAACATTTTATCACCTAATTTTCATTTACTACTCTTACTTTTTCAATTTTCGGGTTTTTGCCTTATCCAAAATTACTCCACAACCCTCCATCCAATTCTTGTAATAAAACTAACGAACAAGAAAATTGATAAAAGAACTCCGGTATATGAAATAGCAACTGTGTGATGAGAGTAAGGCTAAGAGGACTCCAACAGCTAATAGAACAATACAAAAAGATAGGTTAAATACCAGAGTAAGATCAATTTTCAGTCCTCGATGGTAAAAAGTTTTAAATGAGAATTCCAAAATTTACTAAAC